>Ga0209415_10001030_pt1 | contig 52991 bp, 47 predicted proteins | sample PeaSoiSIISIP2007_FD_187696 | JGI IMG/M metagenome (GOLD analysis project Ga0209415, IMG submission 187696) | Peat soil microbial communities from Weissenstadt, Germany - SII-SIP-2007 (SPAdes) (version 2) | ecosystem: Environmental > Terrestrial > Soil > Wetlands > Peat | place: Germany... | reverse complement strand
GGGCCGGGGTTGTAGTTGTAGCGCGATGTCAGCGTCTGGACGATCTGGGTGACCTCCGCCTGCCCCGCGGGGGATCCCTCGGGGTTGAAGAGCTGGGCGGGCGCCGCGGCTATCTGCCGGAAGGCCTCGTAGCCGACGAAGAAGAACAGCTTGTCCTTGATGATCGGACCGCCGAGCGTGGCGCCGGTCGTGTGCTGCTGGGTTTCCTCGTGCGGCCCGAGCACGCCGACCACGGGATCCGGGCCGCGCATCCTCGTGCCCGTGTACATCTCGTAGGCCGAGCCGTGGAAGTCGTTGGTGCCGGTCTTGAGCGTGACGTCAGTGATCCCGCCGAGGAAGCCGCTGTAGACGACGTCGAAGGGGTTGATCTGGATCGAGAATGAGGAGATCCAGTCGAGCGGGATGGGGTTGCGCAGGCCCGCGTAGCCATTCGAATTGAGGCCGAAGTTGTCCGCGGCCGAGACGCCGTCGACGAGCAGCGAGTTGTTCCTGGGGTTCTGGCCCGCGACGCTGTACGTGTACGCGGGATCCGAGGGCGTCACCTGGATGACGACCGCCCGCGGGTCCAGGTTCTGGATGTCCTGGAGGTCGCGCCGGATCGAGCTGATCTCCGCGATCTCCCTCGGGGTGAAGTTGCTCCCGGTGCCCATAGAGCCCGAGTCGAATATCATCTGGCCCGCGCTCTCGCTCACCTTGAACGCCTCAAGCTGGACGATCTCGTTCGACATCTCGAGGTCGACCGAGCCGACGGCGCCGATCTCCAGATAGAGGCCCTTCTTCTCCGCGGGCGGCTGGCCGGCGGCGGTCGCCGTGATGGTGTAGGGCCCGCCCGAGAGAAGGCCGACCACCGTGTACTGTCCGGTGGAGCGGGTTGTCGCGGTGTAGCGGGTGCCGCTGGCGTCGTGCACGACGGTCACCAGGGCGCCGGAGACGGCGTGTCCGGCCTTGTCGGTGACGAAGCCGCTCAGGCCGGAGGTCGTGAGGCCCTGGCCGAACATCGTGGCCGTCGCAGTTAATGCCAAGGCGATCGCCCCGGCCCAGATCCCTCTCATAGACGGGAAGTGCATTTTCATAGGTTTGTAGCAAACAACTACGGTTCTGATCCACTGCTGCACCCGGTCAGTAGCTAGCCGGGTCTCGGACTTGTGGTGACTAGGAGGATCGAGATGCTCTGCTCCAGTCAAGCATCGAAGTTCCAAGAAATCCGGCGCCACGGAATCGTGACGGGCGCCGGGCCACAATCGTGCCATTTGCCGATTTCGGCCCCGGGTCCGGCCGCAAAATGCATGGAGGTCGGCACCCTTCCCCGGGTGCAAATCGCTGGAGACAATTCTAACACCACGGGCCGAAGCGGCTTAGGGACGGCGCCGGCGAGTTGGCACGGGGAAAGGTACTCGTTTGGCCAGAATGAACGCAGAAGCCATCAACGACGCCGATCTCGTGCAGCGTTTTAATAGCGGCGATGAGTCTGCCTTTCTTGAGATAATGAGCCGGCACCAGTCGAGGATTTTCGCCGCCGCCATGGGCCTCCTCCACAACAGGGCGGACGCCGAGGAGATCACCCAGGACACGTTCGTGCGCGCCCACCGGGGTCTCTCCAGGTTCCGGGGGGACTCCTCCCTCGCGACATGGCTCCACCGGATCGCCGTCAACCTGGCGCGCAACCGCTACTGGTACTTCTTCCGCAGGTGCAGGGGCGCGATGCTCTCGCTCGACGCCGAGATGGGGGACGACGGCGCCTCGAGGTTCTCGGACATATGCTCGGCTTCGGAGCCGGATCCGTCGCAGGAGTACTCGCGCAGCGAGTTCATGGATGCCGTCGAGAGGGCCATGGAGAAGCTCGAGCCGGCCTACCGCCGGATCCTCGCGATGCGCTCCGTCCTGGACCAGTCGTACGAGGAGATAGCCGCGTCGCTGGGCATCAATGTCGGCACTGTGAAGAGCCGCATCGCCAGGGCGCGTGAGCGCCTTCGCAAGCGGCTTGCCGAGGAGTGCCCGGATTTTGCGTGCGGGAGCGACCCGGCGGAGTGGTTTGAGCCGGCCCGGGGCGCGGGGCACGCGACCCCGGCGGGCTGCTAAGTCAGCGGCTCCGGAGGCCGAGGAACGCGGCCAGCCTGCCGACCGCGCCGGCCGTCGCGTGCCCGCCCCGGACGCGCCTCGAGACGACGACAAGGCGGCCCCGCCCGCGGTCCGCCCTGGCGTCGACATGGCCCACAAGCTCGGTCCCGGCCAGCACCGGGAGCGCGTAGAAGCCCCGCTTGCGACGTTGGGCCGGCACATAGGCCTCCCACGCGTAGTCGAAGCCCCACAGCTGCCGAGTCACGCGCCTGTCGTAGACGAGCGGATCAAGCGGGGCGAGAAGCAGGGGCTCGCGCGCGGCCGCCTCCGGCCGCGCATCGGGCTCGAACCAGCGCAGGTCCTCCCGCAGGCAGTAGAGCGCGGGACAGCCGGCGACCGCAACAGGCTGGACAAGGTCCTCCACCAGGGGGACTTCGGCCCGCCTGAGCGCGACAAGGCGGTGCTGGCGCAGGCGGGAGACCGCCCACCAGCGGGCGGTCTCCTCGGCGGGGCGCTCCCCCTCGGCGAGGACCGCGGCCGGCAGCACCCTCTCGGGCAGGTCGTAGAGCCTGCGGTTGCCCCGGCGCCCGGAGATCAAAACGCGGCCGTGGAAGAAGAGCTTCTGGAGCGTCGCCTTGGCCAGCGTCGCGGATCCCCAGACCCGCCGTCCCTTGCGGCCGTCCCCGAACTCCTCCGGGCCGGTGGCCCTGCCCTCGGCGATCGCTGCGAGGATCCTCGCGGCGAGCTCCCGCTCCCGGGCCGTGAGCCTGCCCATCCAGGCGCCTTGCCTGCGCGAGCGCTCGCGCATGGCCGCGAGAAGGTGGGGCCACGCCTCCAGGGGAAGGGCCGCCAGCACGTGGGTCGACGGAAGGTGGTGCTCAAAGGCCCTGCGCTCCTCGGCGCCGAGGCCCGCCCCGTCGGCGCCGTGGAGGTGGCGCATGAGGCCGCCCTCGGCGTACCCGGCCACCCGGTTCCGCAGGATGTGGTCGTGCATCCTGCCGCAGATGTTGATGGGGTCGATCTGCACGTAGCCGTGGTGCGCGAGGGCCGCCCCGACGTCGGGCGCCGGGGAGTCGACGAGGTGCGCGCGCCGCATGAAGAGGCGCGCCTCGGCGGGCGAGACCTTTCGCGGGCGGCTCACGGTCCCGTCGGGCGCGTCGGCTGCGAGCGGGGCGCGGGCGCCCCTTCCGGCGCCCTCGCCGGCTCCGGGTGCAGCGCCTTGACCACGCCCGCGTAGTCCTGGATGCCCTCGAACAGGGCCGCCGCGATCGCGTCGCGGAAGGCCTGGGTCTCGAGCTTGGCGCCCTCGGAGTCGCTCGAGATGAACGCGGGCTCGACCAGCACGCCGGGGCACTTCAGCTCGCGGAGCACGGCGAGGTGTTCAAGCTTCTCGCCGCGGTCGCCGTCCTTGAGCGCGTCGAGGATCCGGCGGTGGAGGGTCCCGGCGAGGATCGCGTTCCAGGGGTCGAAGAGGTTGACGGGCGCGTCCTTGACCTCCGCGTTGTCCCTGCTGCCCGGGCTCCAAGAGTCGGCGGACCTCTGCGAGCGCGGGGGAAAGCACAGCACCTCGACGCCGGTCGTCTTCGTGTTCGGGTAGAGCGAGTTGAAGTGGACGCTCACGAAGAGGTCCGCGTCCGCGCGGTTCGCCGTCTCCGAGCGCAGGAGCTTGGGGAGGTCGTAGTCGGCATCGCGCGTGAGAAGGACCCTGTAGCCCGCACCCTCGAGGAGCCTCCTGAGCCTGAGGGAGACGTCGAGCGTGTAGGTCTTCTCCATGGAGCCCAGAGCCTTGTTGGTCGCGCCCTGGTCCGTGCCTCCATGGCCCGGGTCGATGACGATCACCCTCGGCACCCGGGGCGGCGGCCCGCACAGGCCGGGCCGCAGGCGCGGGACGACGCGCGCGAGGTAGTCGGTGCGGCTCACGTAGAAGACGCCGCCCCTCGCCAGGACGGGATCGCCCATGAACACCCGGAGCCCGCCGAGGTCGATCTCGCGGCTGTGGTCCACGAGGCGCGCGACGGGGCGCGCTCCATCCTTGAGCATCGCCGCCGGAGGCGCGTCCAGCGGGACGAGGCGAAGCCCCAGCCGGTCCGCGGCATCCTCCAGGCGCACGTAGTCAATGCCCGCAATCCGTATCGCCTGAAGCTCGGCGCCGCGCGATGCCGCAGGGACCGCCGACGCGAGGACCAGGACCGATAGCGCCCGGCGCATGGCCGCGGTCGGCTCAGGCCTCCGCGGCTCGGGGAGCGGGGGGCGCGGCCTCGCCGTCCCCTCCCTTCACCAGAAACTTGGACTTGCGCTTGTTCACCGGGAGCGGCGTCAGCATGACGTGGATGTTGCGCCCGATCAGCTTGGGCTCTGCATCGGGGTGGCCCATCCCCGCAAGGTCGGCGACCGCCCGCTTCACCACCTCGAACCCGAGCTCCGTGTGCGCCATCTCGCGTCCGCGGAACTTCAGGCGGAGCTTCACCTTGTTGCCGTGGTCCAGGAACTCCTCGGCGTGGCGCAGCTTCGTGTTGAAGTCGTTCGGCGCTATCCGCGCCGTGAACTCGATCTCCTTGATCTTGCTCGCGGTCGACCGGGCGTGGGAGTGCTTCTTCTGCTCCTCGTAGACGTACTTGCCGAAGTCCATGATCCGGCAGACGGGCACGGGCGTGGCGTTCGGCGCCACCTCGACCAGGTCCAGGCCGACCTCAAGGGCGAGGTTGACCGCCTTCGGCGTGTCCAGGATCCCGAGCTGCTTGCCCTCGGGTGAGATCACCCGCACCTGAGGGACCTTTATGCGGTGGTTGCGTCGGATGCTCGCGAACGGATCGTTGTTGCGGCGCTGGAATTGACCGCTTGAGCGGTTGCCGCCTGGGGCGGCCGAAGGAGTCGGTATGGCCATCAATAATTACGCATCTGCGGGTGTAAGGTCAGGGGACGCTCGCCTGAAGCCGCCTCGAATACAACACCTAAACGCTGAAGCTCTCGCCGCAGGAGCAGCTCGCCTTTGCGTTCGGGTTGGAGAACTTAAAGCCCCCGGCAATCAGCTGCGCGGAGTAGTCCACCACGGTCCCCTTCAGGTAAAGCGCGGTCCTCGCGTCGACGAGCACGGCCACCCCCGACGACCGGACAAGGATGTCGCCCCGGCCGGGCGCGCCGGCGAACTTCAGCTTGTAGCTCAGGCCGTTGCAGCCGCCGCCCGTGATCGCTATCCGGAGGAAGTCGCCCTGGCCCTCTCGCGCCGCCAGGGCGCGCACCTTGGTGCCGGCCGCCTCGGTGAGGCGGACAAGGCTCTCGCCTCCCTCCCGGACCTGGGGAGGCGCCGGCGGCGTGGCAATGGCGGGCGCTTCGGGCATCTTGGCAAGACTATCGCCCAATGCGGGCGCGAATCAAGCGCCGGGCGACCGCGACCGCGTTGCTGAAGCTGCGTGGGCTCGCCGCTCCCGTGCCCGCGAGGTCGAACGCCGTGCCGTGGTCGGGGCTCGTGCGGACGTGGGGGAGCCCGAGGGTCACGTTCACCGATTCGTCAAAGTCGATCACCTTGAGCGGCACAAGGCCCTGGTCGTGGTAGAGCGCCACCGAGACGTCGAACTCCCCGCGCAGCTGCCTGCCGAAGAGAGTGTCGGCGGGCTGGCATCGGGAGAGCCCGGGGAAGCGAGTGCGCAGGCCGTCCAGGATCGGGTCGATGGTGTCGCGCTCCTCGGTCCCGATGATCCCCCCCTCGCCCGCGTGCGGGTTGAGGCCGCACACCCCGATCCGCGGGGTGGCCACGCCGTCCGAGCGCGCGAGCTCGTCCGCGGCGGCCACGGTCCGCCCGATGCTCGCGGCGGTGAGCGAGGCGGGCACGTCCCGGAGCGCGATGTGCCAGGACACGAGCGCGATCCGCAGCCTCCCCCCGCAGAACGCCATGGTGGGCTCCCCGCCCCACCGCGCGGCGAAGAACTCGGTGTGGCCAGGGAACTTCCATCCTATCGCGTCCATCCTCTGCTTGCTGACGGGGGCCGTGACCGCCCCCGCGCATTCGCCCGACCGGCACAGGGAGGCGGCCCGCTCGAGCGCCGCCCATGCCACGAGCGCGCTCTCGCCGTCCGGGCGGCCCGGACGGGCCTCGTAGTCATCCAGCCCGACGGCGATCCTGCCGGGTCCCGGCGCAAGCGCCGCGAGCCAGCGGGCCGGCCCGATGACCTCGACCCCCCGCGCCTCGGACGGATTCGAGGCGAGCCAGGCGGCGATGATCTCGGGCCCGATCCCAGCGGGGTCCCCGCAGGTGATCGCGATCCTCTCGGTCAAGGGGCCCGGCCCTCCGGTCACTCCTCGTCCTCCGAGGGCTGCCCGGCGCGCCGGGTCCGCGCGATGCCCCGGGTCCCGGCCGTGATGAACCCGAGGAAGCGCGCAGCCTCGGCGGACTTGAATGCTCCCGTCGCCAGCGCCTGCGCGGCGACGGCGCGGATGTTCCCGGGGCTGCCGTACACGAGCCGGAAGGCCTCCTTCAGCTCGCGGATCGTCTCGCGCGGGACCCCGCGTCGCTTGAGCCCGACCAGGTTGAGGCCCGCCACCTCGTCGCGCTCGGCGGCCATAACGAAGGGGGGGATATCCATGGTTATCCGGGCAAGCCCCCCGATGATGGATCCCTCGCCCACCCGGGTGAACTGGTGGTAGGCCGACCCTCCGCCGAGGACGGCGTTGTCACCGACGGCCACATGGCCGGCAATGAGCACGGCGTTGGCTATGATGACGTTGTCGCCAACGACCGCGTCGTGGGCGACATGCGAGCAGGCCATCAGCAGGCAGTTGCTTCCCACGACCGTGTGGCCGCCCTCGGCGGTCGACCGGTTGACGGTCGCGAACTCCCGCACGACCGTGCCCGCCCCCACCCTGACGCCCGTTGGCGTCGCGGGGTCGAAGCGAATGACCTGGGGGTCGCCGCCGACAACCGCGTAGGGGTGGACGACGACCCGTTCGCCCAGGATGGCGCCCCTCCTGACGATGGCGCCAGCGTGGATGACGCACCCTTCCCCGAGCTCGGTCCCCGCCTCGACGATCGCCGTGGGGTGGATGGACTGGGTCATCGGGGCAGGTTTCACGATAGGCGGCGCCTGGAGCGAGAATGAATTGGGGCCCCTCGAGGGCGCTTAATCCTCCCCCGCGCCATCCTGTCCGGCGCGGGCCCTGCGTGCCGACTGAACGCGCTCGGAGAGCAGGTCCAGCTGGGCGTCCTTCAGCAGGTCGTAGATCTTGAGGACCCTGATCACCTGGAGCGTGTCGCTCTTGCCGTAGTTGCGGTTTGCGTCGATCTTCTCGATCAGGTCGAGGAGCATCGCCCGGAAAGAGATGATCGCGTCGACGCCGCGCTCCTTGAGCAGGGCGACGCTCTGCGAGCGGAAGGGTTCGGCCGTGGGGAGCGCGGGCAGAACGAGGATCTTGGTGACTCCGCCGCCGATCTCGTCGCTCGCGCCGGGAAAGAGCCGGGCTGCCAGCTTGAGGACGTTCTGCTCGAGGAAGCCGAATATCTCCGGCGAGCCCTTAAGCATCGCCGGCGTGAACACCTCGGTGTGCCAGGGCTTCACCGCCACCACGGCCTGGTGCACGAACTGCAGCTCCTTGGAGAAGAGCAGGAAGTCCGGCTTGCGGCTGCCCTTGCGCCAGGAGGGGTTGTGGACCAGCAGGTCGATTTCCTCGTCCGCCATCTTGTGCCGGGCCTGGACCTGGTACTTGCGCACCTGGCGCACGAAGAATCCGTTCTGCTCGAAGAACTCCCTGACAATGCCTTCGTCGATGGCGGACATGCATCAACTCCTAACGCGGGGCGCGGCGGAACACACGAATTTTCTCCCTGCGCTCAGGCGCCCCCCACCTCGCGCCAGACCGACTCGACCGCCTCGCCCGGCACGTCCTCCCGGACGACGGCGCTGCCCAGGGACTCGAGGAGCACGAAGCGCGCGGTGCCCGCGCGCGCCTTCTTGTCGCGCGCCATGGCCTCCATGAGGCCGGCGGTCCCCAGGGCGCGCCGGAGTCTCGTCGGGAGCCCGTGGGCCGAGACCGCGGACTCCACGCGGCCCGCGTCCGCGGCGCCGATCATGCCGAGGCGGCTTGAGAGGCGCGCGGCCGCGCAGAGGCCGACGGCGACGGCCTCCCCGTGGAGGTACGAACCGTAGCCCGCGACGCGCTCGACGGCGTGCGCGAAGGTGTGGCCGAGGTTGAGAAGGGCGCGTCCGCCCTCGTCCGCGCGCTCCCTCTCGTCGGCCTCGACGAGGCGCGCCTTGATCGCGCAGCACCGGCGGATGGTCGGCGGAAGCCTGCGGTCCCCCGCCGCCAGGGGCGCATTCTCGAGCGCCTCGAAGAGCGGCCTGTCGGCGAGGAGAGCGGACTTGATCACCTCGGCCGTCCCGGCGGCGAACTCGCGCGCCGGAAGGGTCCCTAGGAAGCCGGTCGCGATGAATACCCGGCGGGGCTGGTGGAAGGCGCCGGCGAGGTTCTTGCCGGCCGCCAGGTTGACGCCCGTCTTTCCTCCGACCGAGCTGTCCACCATCGCGAGGAGCGTCGTCGGGACCTGGTAATAGTCGACTCCGCGGAGGTAGGTGGCCGCGGCAAAGCCCGCCAGATCCCCCACGACGCCGCCCCCGACCGCGAAGAGCGCCCCCGCCCGGTCGAGGCCCTGGGTGGCGAGGAACTCCAGCGTGCGGCCGAGCTCCGCCACCGACTTGGACTCCTCGCCGGCCGGCACGACGTGGGTGGGGACGCCGGCGAAGAGCGCGCGCAGGGCGGCCTCCTGAGCCCGGGCGACATTGGCGTCGGTCACGACCGCGAACTTCCTGCCGCGGCCCGCCAGCCCGGCGGCCTCGGCGCGCACCTCGGCGGCCAGGTCCTCCGAGAAGAGGATCTCGTACGAGCGCTCGCCCAGGCTGACGTTGAGGGTGTCTGGCATCTCTCCGTCACAACTTGGCCGCCGGCGCCCGGTCTGTCCACGGATTTGACGCCCGGGCCGCTCAGGATCCCTGCGCCCCCCGCGCCGCCGCCCCCCTCCTCAGCCGGCGCGCCACGGGCTCGCGGACGCCCAGGTGGTACGCTGCGAGGACGACGATCATTCCCGCGGCGGCGTACACGAGCCCTTCGGCCGTCGTCGGTACGGCAGGCTTGAACCTCTCAAGAGTCGCCCTGGCCATGCCCGGGTAAAGGTGCGCCGCGAACACGAACGGACGGCTCCAGGCCGACGCGTGGCTGAGCGCCGCCTCGGTCGCCGCCAACTCATCGACCCGCGCAACCAGGGAGCGAACAACGGCGCCCATCCGGCCCATCGCGGGGTCCGGATCCTTCCCCGCGCTCGAAATGAGCTGATCCAGGGTCATTCCCGACCTCGACGCGGCATCCTTGAAGTGCTGCAGCTGCGTACGGGCCTCCTCGAGGGCACCCCCCAGCCTCTGCAGGTACTGCTGCATGAACTCCGGGAACTGGGAGAACAGTACCGCCCCGAGGACGCAGAGGACTCGGTCGAGCAGGCGCTCCGCCCCAGCGGACGCGCGTTGGATGATCCGGGGCAAAGGCACGCCCGGTTTCTCACACACGCGGGGCCGCCTTGCCACCCGAATCATCCACGATGCGGGCGGCTCCGGCCATGCTCGCCGCCTCGACCTGCGCAGCCGCGCCGGGCCAGGAGGCGCCGCCGCCAAAGGGCCCGGCCTCGGCCGCCCGTGCGCCGGCGAGGCGCTCGCCGGCCGCAGGACCCTGGGCCAGCAGCCAGGATCCCCCTCCTATGGCCGCCGACTGGATGGCGTGCGCCGCGATCCGCCCCGCCGCAGCGCCTTGCCTGCCCGCCGACCCTGCGGCCTGGGCCATGAACAGGGCCCCCGTCGCCAGGAGCTTGTGCAGGAAAACGGGCCCGAGGATGCACACGCTCGCCACCCAGAGGCCGAAACCCAGCCCGCCCACGAGGATGGCGAGGAGCGCCGTCAGGTTGCCCATGAACCAGTTGCCGAGGGCGGCCTCCATCGCCCCCAGCTGGGCCTCGGTGGGGCCGGCGGAGCTGATGGAGCCCCATGCAAGCGCCCCCGCGATGTCCGGTACGCGGCTCGTGCCCGCGATCAGCGAGATCAGGGCGTCATAGAGGGCGATCGTGCCGGTGTGGCCGATGGCCCAGGCCACCGGCCAGAGGGCGACCGACACCATGTTCATGACGTAGCCCTGCGCCGCCTGGCGGTTCGGATGGCCCGCGGGCAGCGAGAACATCCCCGTGAAGAGGGGAAGCATCATCGCGCCGGACACCGCGAAGAAGTACCTTAACTGTTCCATGAACCAGACGAGCGCAGCCGCAGCGAGGAGCAGGAAGTAGACCGGGAGGATGGTCGCGGCGATCAGCAGGCACTTGAGCATCGCCGAACCAAACCCGGTCGCCAGGGCCGCCATCCTGACCACCCCGGTCCACGTCCGCCCGGCCTCCGAGGCATAGCCGGACGCGGTGTCCCAGACGGCGGCCCCGAACGCCTCCAGGTAGCCGAGGACGCTGCCGTCATTGGCGCTGTCGATGAGCGCCCTTCGCCGCTGCCCGGCGCCGTCCTGGGCCGCCGCGCCCTGCGACAGGGCGTCCTTCCTCAGTATATCGAAGAGCGCCGAGAGCTCGGGCATGGCATATGCGGCCTTGACGCAGGCCGCGGTGAGGTTGCCGGGGCCGCCCGCCGAGGAGGCGTAGACCGCGTCGGCGCCCTGCATGGCCGCCCGCATGAGCAGCGGCCCGCCCAACATGAACGCGATCACGACCCAGGTCTTTGCGATCTCGCCCATCTTGCCCTCCCCGGGGGAGCCCTGGGTCCTCAGGACGAAGCCCCAGAGCACGAACAGGGCGCCGAAGCCCGTAAAGATCCAGCCGATCCTCCCGAGGACGGCCGGCTGGCCGCCGATCCCCTCCGTGAGCCCGCGGAAGAGGACGCTCCCGTCGTAGGAATTGAACACGTCAAGCAGGTCCGATGCGGGCAAGTCGGCTGTCGGCAGGCTCAATTGGACCCCCCTTCGGTGTCGGCGGTGGTCCACATCCTCAGCCCCGAGTAGTCGGCCTCCGCCGGCGCGGGCGCCGCCTTCTGGAGGGTCGAGACCCTCTGGGACTCGGCGCTCCGGGCGCGCCCCTCGACAGCGGAGTTGAGGAGCGCGGATTCCGCGAGACCCTGCTCGTCCGCGGCCCTGGAGCGCACGCCGGCCTCGGTCCGCTGCTGTCGGTCCGCGAGGGCGACGTCGTCCAGAATCGCCCGCCTGCGGGTGTCCATCACCTGGTTCTGGGACTGGAGCTGGCTAATCTCCGTCAGGATGGCCTGCTTGCTGGACTCGGTGGGCGCCGCCCTGAACTGGGCCCAGGCCAGGGCGAGCTCCGACGCCAGGGAGGTCCGCGCCGACTGCTCGTCCGAGATCTGCCTGCGGACCTGCTGCGAGGCGCCGAGGTCCATGGCGAACCCGTCGTACAGGCGCGGATCGCGCGCCTGCGGCTGGCCGAACACCCGCATCGTGGCGCCTGGGCCGGCGCCCTCCAGGAGCGCGGCCGCGTCGAGGAGGCGCTGGGCGGCGCCCGCCGCCCGCCACGCCCGCAGCAGGTCGGCCTGCGTCTGGACGCCGGACGAGAGTTCCGCGATGACGCCCGTGATGCCGGAGAGGTCGCGCAGCGCGCCGACGGCCGCCTTCGGGTCACCGGCGAACGCGCGCAGGTCGGACACGGTCTGGAGGGTGGCCCTGGCCGCGGCCAGCTGGTCGCTCAGCCGCCCGATCTCGGCGGCCCAGTTCGCGGCCTCCGCGGGATTGGCGATCACGGTCACGAACGAGGTGTCCGCGACGCCAAGGAAGGCATGTGCCGGCAGGGCGGCGCAGAGCGCCGCCGCCGCGGCGGCCAAGGCACTCGCGAGGCGCTGCAGCGGGGGGTTCACGGGCCCGGTGCCGGGGCCGGGACGAAGACCGGGACGGCGACCGTCTCGGGCGCGAGCTTGCGGCCGTCGCGCGCCGCGCCCGATTCCTCCCAGACGTAGTACTCGGTCCTTCCCGCCGGCCTCTGCGCGCAGGGCGCCTCGAGCGCCTGCTTGGCCCAGTACAGCTGCTTGACCGCGTCCGCGGCCCCGAGCAGGTAGCCCTGGTCGACCGCGTCCCTGTGCGCCGCGCCGGGCGCGGACCCGCACCCCGCGAGCAGGAGCGCGGCCGCCGCGATCGCCGGGCGCATCACGAGGCCCCCCCGCCCGCCTCGGCGAGCACGCCCTCGTAGACCGAGGGGTACCGCCCCAGCGCCTTCATCCGCCCGTCGAACACCGCGCCGGACGACTCGGCGACATAGAGCATCGCCGGGTCGACCTCGACGCGCACGGTCCCGCAGACGGGCGCCGAGGACTCCCGCGAGAAGTACGTGAGGTAGGCCGCCTTGCGCCCGCCGGCCTGGTGCTCGACCAGGGGGTGCTGGACGATCGCGCGCTGGGCGGCGCCGGGAAGCCCGATCGCGCGCGCGATCCTGCGGACCTGGTCCGCGTTGTTCTGGCGCATGAGGAAGTACTGCTTGCACTGCCCGAACAGGAGGTCGGTGAGGGCTGGATCGATGTCGTCGATCTGCGAGGGCTCCTGGAAAGCCCCGATGAACACGCAGCGGTACTTCCGCATCTGCGCGAGCAGCTCCTTCACGAACTCGGTCGCGCCGGGGATGAGGAGGATTCTCCGCAATTCGTCGAGGACCATCACCTTGGACGCGCCCCTGGGCAGCGCGAGGATGTGCTGGCGCACGTGGTCGAACACCACGAAGCCCGCCAGGTCCTTGAGGAGCCCCTCCGGCAGGCGGCTGGTGTCGAAATGCAGGCCCGCGCCCCGGACCTCGATGTTGGTCGGCCCGTCGATGAATGAACCCACGACGCCCCCGGCCCTCAGCCCCTTCGCGAGCTCGGACGAGAGGAAGTCGAGCTCGCCGGCGACGCCCGCGCTGCGGTGGTGGGGCAGGCGGCCGTGCCTCATAAGGGAGACGAGGCCGTCGAACCGGGGATAGTCCGCGGCCGAGAACAGGGTGAACGCCAGCGACTCCACGTTGCGCCTGCCCGCCGGCAGGATCGACTGGCGAACCACGTCGTCCTCGCTCGCGGCCGCCACGAGCTCGCTGCCCGCGGCGGGGTCCGCGCGCTCGAGCTCGCGCAGGGCGAGATGGCCGTCGAGGAAGTCGTCGCCATCCGCCCGCAGGCGGTCCGCCGCGAGCGCGCGCCTAGCGAGGGCGCGCCAGCGGCCCTCGTCGGCGTTCTTCCAGTCGTCGGCGCAGTCCTCGAAATGGCTGCGCACGTACTCCCCGATTAGGCCCTCCCGGCGCCTGTTGCGGTCGTCGTCCCTCGAGAGGCCGACGAGCCTCATGCATGTCCTGACTACCCTCGACACTGCGGCCGACGTGAGGGGCAGCCCTAGGGTGTCGAACGGGTTGAGGGTGGAGTCGCCCGATTCGCGCAGGATCAGGCTCTTCATCCCGCAGAGCTGGGCCTGCGTCGCGAAGGCCATCCCCTCCTCCTGGTAGAACCGGTAGGCCCAGTCGCAGTCGGCCTGGCTCAAGAGGTCCATGAGGAACGCGGACTTGCCCGATCCGTTCACGCCGACGACGACCGAGTGCTGAGGGGTCCCGTTCGGGGTCACTAGGCGCACGCCGACGACGCTGCGTCCAGGGCTGTCATAGAGCGCCTGCGCCTCCTCGAGGTGGCCCGTGAACGTCGAGGAGACCGGCATGAGGTCGGCGAGGTTGTGGTTCTCGACGTAGATGTCCCAGCCGCGGTAGGAGCCGCCGAGGTTGCCGGGGATCGTCTCGTAGAAGAGGTGCCGCGCCTGGGCAGCGTTGTTGACCTGCAGGAACTCGGCTCCGTCGACTCCCTGCAGGGCGGTCCGCATCGCGAGCGACTTGGCGGCGATGCCGTCGGCGGTGTCCGCCCACACCCGGACGACGAAGAGGAGGTTGAACGGAATGGTGACCGCCGAGAGCAGCGAGTCGATCCGCCCGTGCCGCAGGCGGATGTCGTTCTCGACGCCGGCCGCGCGCCGGTCCGTCAGGAACGCGCTGAGCTCGTCTATCTCGCGGCGCAGCCGCTCAATCTCGCCGCCGACCGGCACGGGGTGGATGGCGAGCGTGATCGACGCGCCGCGGCTCACTGAGTCGAGCACCGGCAGGAGCATGCCGGGCCTCGTGCCCCTCGGGAGCTCCCGCATGACGAAGATCGCGTGGTAGTTCCCGTCGAAGTAGAGGAGGCTGGCGCGCTCCCCGGCCCTCCCGGAAGCGAACGCCTCCAGGTCGCTCCTCAGGCAGTTGGCCCGGACGGACCTGCTCTCGTCGAATCCGCCCATGCCCCCGTCCCCGGGCGCCGAGAGGAGCCGGGCCAGGCTCGGATTGAGGAACTTCCTTAGGTGAAGGGCGTGCGCCCGGCTGTCCATCGGCGCCCAACTGCCGAGCGGATGGACCATCGCCAGCATGCGCAGCTGGGCGTCGAGGCCGGAGGCGGCCTGGCCGAGGAAGGCCTCGCACGAGGCGACCGAGCGGACGTCGGCCGCGCGCAGGCCCAGGCACCGCCGGCCGAGGTAGACGTGGACCCGCTCGCGCCTGAGGCTTCCCTCCGCCAGGCGCTGCTCGTAGAACGCGCGCCTCACCGCGCAGGTTCTCCGGCACCAGGGCGACCCTGCCTGCTTCCTGCGCGAATAGGCCTCGAGCGCGCCCTCGAAATCGTCCTCCACCGTCCAGTGCACCTGGAGCGAGGCCGTCTGCCCCACGGCGGCGAGCAGGTGCGCGTTCTGGCGGCGGAGGTCTAGGATGGTGCGGTTGTCCGCGCTTCGCAGGTCGGGCACCTCGACCCGCGCGCCCCGGGCCAGGCAGGTGCGCGAGTCGAGCGCCGCCCCCCACCAGAGCATGTCGCGCTCAAACCAGCCGACCGGGAACGTCCGCGCCATGGAGTATCCCTCACCGGGCGCGGCCGGCCGCTCCCTCCATGGGATGGCGCAGGTCGCCGGCGCGCCCTGGGCCGGTCGCCGCGGCGGCCCGCACCACGACCCGCGGGCATATCGGCAGGCAGCGCAGCGGCGGATCCGCGAGGTCGAGCCTCAAGTCGAGCACCGTCGCCCAGAGGTCCCCCTTGAAGTGCGGGGGCCTTCCGGCGACCAGGAAGCGCAGGTAGGCGAACCCGGCGGCGAACGGCAGCGCGGCCGCAGCGGTCTTCGCGGGCCAGTGGCCCGCCGCGGCGCCGTCCACCAGGAAGAAGTCGAGCGCCAGCGCGATGCTGGCGATGAGCCCCGCAAAGAGGGGCCAGAGCGCGTTGAAGCCGACCCCGTCGAAGCCCAGGTAGCCCACCCTGGCCCGCCGGCCCGTGTTGCTCGGCGTGTAGGGAAGCACAGGCTCCTCGGGATCGGTAGGCGTCTCCATCGGGGGCGGCCGCGCTCACCAGGCCGGCAGGCTGCCGAGGGTCCACACGGGGCTGATGATCCCTATCCTTATCGAGAACCAGTAGACGCCCGCGGAGATGGCGGGTATCCCGATCGCCCACGCGGCCTCCTCGAGCTTGTCCTGCTTGTCCTGTGCGCGGTACGCCCGCTGCGCGTGCTTGATCCCCTGCCAGACCGATCCCGCGAGCCCAAGGGTGAAGAGCCAGCCGAGAACGTCGGTCGCCTGGAACGCGGCCGCGAGGATTAGGGCTGCGAACGGGGTATGCATGCTGTTAGACATGTCTATTTATCCTATTTAATCAAGCGCAATCTTGCCCCTCCCCAGGGAATTCCCCGGCCTGCGCTCTTGTCCGCGGGCGCCTCCCGCAGAAAACTGTGGTTGCGCTCGGGGGCCCGATTTGGCCGAGTCTCCGTGCAATGCCAGGATCAGGATACTTAGCGGGCCGCGCCGTGGTGCGCTGGGGCATCATCGGCTGCGGCGACGTCACCGAGGTGAAGAGCGGGCCGGGCTTCCAGAAGGCGGCGAACTCGCAGCTCGTGGCGGTGATGCGCCGCACGCGCACCCTGGCCGCCGACTACGCGAAGCGCCACGGCGTGGCGCGCTGGTATAATCACGCCGACGAACTCATCGCCGACCCGGGCGTCGACGCCGTGTACATCGCGACGCCGCCCGACACCCATGCGGGGTACGCCGTCGCGGTGGCCGCGGCGCGCAAGCCCGCCTACATCGAGAAGCCGATGGCCCGCCACGCGGGCGAGTGCGACACCATGGTGGAGGCCTTCGAGCGGGCCAAGCTGCCGCTCTTCGTCGCCTATTACCGGCGCAGGCTGCCCTGCTTCCTCAAGGTCGAGGAGCTGCTCAGGTCGGGCGTCCTCGGCCGGGTCACGGCGGTCTCGTACCGGATCGCCGAGCCCTTCCACCGAAAGGGCGATCAGTGGCGGACGGACGCCGCGGTCGCAGGGGCGGGCCACTTTCTCGACCTCGGTTCGCACGCGCTCGACCTCCTGGACTACCTCCTCGGGCCCCTGACCGACATCTCGGGCACGGCCGCGAACGTGGCCTCAGCCTACGCGCCGGAGGACACGGTCGCGCTCAGCTTCCGCACCGCCGGCGGGGCGCCGGGCTCGATGACGTGCAATTTCGCGAGCGCCATGCGCGACGACACGATGCGCATCGCGGGCACGGACGGCGAGATCACGTTCCCCGTGTTCCGGTCGGAGCCTTTGAGGCTGGACCGGTCCACGGGGACGCTGGCGTTCGACCTGCCCTACCCTCCCCACGTCGCCCAGCCGCTCATCCAGAGCGTTGTCGACGACCTGCTCGGCCGCGGCGTGTGCCCGAGCACGGGCGAGTCCGCGAGGCGCACTTCCCGGGTGATGGACCGGGTCCTGACGGGATACTACGGGGGCCGGACCGACGCGTTCTGGGAGCGCCCCGAAACCTGGCCGGGGCGGCGGGTTCATCCCGCGGCCGCCCCGAACAAGGGCGGCTAGGATCCCAAGGCCGGGCGCAGCGGGCGGCAGGCATTGCGGTGCCGGCTTGCGGGACGAGGGCCCCGGGCGGAGGCGCAGGCGCGCGCCGCTGCCTCCGGTCGCCGGCGCGGTCGAGAGTCGTTTCCCCCCGACGTCACACCGGGCAAATCGGGCCCCCGGGGCGCACCCGGCGTCAGTTCCCTTTTCTGTAGATTCGATTCGCCACGCCGACGTGGCGTTTTCTTTCCACGAAATCCGGCGAGAAGATGCTGGCCCTTGGATCAAGGATCGGGTGGGTCAAACGCGCCAGGTCTATCAGGCTTTGGTAGAGCGCGATCGTTTGGTATCTCCTGTTGGTTGCCGCAGCAACGCCGCGGACAAAGGCCGCGTTGCCCTCCTTGTACTCCGGGGAAAACCACACCAGGAAGGGCACCTCGTACATCGCGTTGGTGGCGATGGCCTCGCTGCGAAACAGGTAAATGTCCGGCGTTGAATCGTACACATCCTCGGCATGGTCACTCACGTAGAGAAGGCAGCTCACCTCGTGCCGCCGGCTAAGCAGGCCAATGATCTCGGCCAGCACATGATCCGTATAGCGGATGGAGTTGTCGTAGGATGCAACCAGCCGGTCCTTGGCGCTGTCCCCGCGGAACACCGCGTGGGTCGCCGGATATCGATCCTCGTACCGGACATGGCTGCCGAACAGGTCCACAAAGACGATCTGCCGGCCGGGCTCCGATATCGCGCCTTGAACGTAGGGCACGAGGCTCTCGTCATAGGCCCCATTCAGAAACAGCCGCTGGTCGCATGACTGCACCAGGGCCGCGACCTCGACATCGTTGGCGCCCTGGCCGTACTGCGCCGAAAGCCAGTGCGTCTTGAAACCCGCCTCTGAAAAAAGGGGGAAGACCGGCATCGAGAAGACGTTTGTGCGAAACATTGACCCGAGCACGGTCTGCGTCCCCACGCTCGGGGAGATTACGTCGGAGAAAAGCAGCACGTCGCCCCCCATCTTCTTGAGCTCCGGCGTCGTTTCGCGGGAGTAGCCGTACAGGGACCAGTGCCGCCTACTGGCCGATTCGCCGATGACGACAACGACGACCCTGGGCTCCGCGGCGCCCGGGACCGTGGCCGCCCCCTTGAGCTCCTTGATGTGGTCCGCGGTGTTGCGATAGGCCCGCATGTAATAGCCGTGCGTGACGCGATAGTTGTAATTCGTCACGAGCAGCAACGTTATCGGATGGAATTTGTTGATTCCGACATCCGTGATCCTCAGCGAGGCGCCGTCGGCAATGGCGATAGTATGAAACATCCGGCGACCGTAGCGGACGGCATTGTGAATCCCGTACGAGCTCGCGAGGAGGCCCAAGAGGAGGCAGGCGAGAGAGATTCGTCGGCGCGGGGGCCGGGACCGGAGATTGACGACAATGCAGCCCGCAAACCCTGCGCCCAGCAGCGCTACCCAGGCAATGGTGCCGAAGGACAGGAACGAACGCAGGAACCCCAGAGCCTCACCCGGGCTGGTCTGCATCAAAGCCGCGTGAGCGGTGACATCCCAGCGCGTTCCGATGGTCATGGCTTGAAAGCCGACGACGAGTGTGGCCACGCCCATGACGCTTCCGATCGCGGCCACCCAAACGCGCGACCCGAGTCGATTCATCAACAGGGCCGGCGCCAGAAGCAGGAAAGAGACGATCGCCTCGTAATAGGCGATGGGAGCAAAATACTTGATGTCCTCGTGATTCCGGAAGAAGAGGATCTGTTCGGGCGCAAGCGGCAGCAGTGCGAGCACCGTCAGCGACAAGAGATGGCTTATCCAGCCCAGGTTGGCCAATCGGCCTTGCGGCATGGAACGGTCCTCAGTCGGTGACACTTTCGCCACGGAAGCGAAAGGACTCGCCAAAACAGGCGCCGTGGTCAACCCGCATCCGCCGGTGGGCGGCGCGGGCGCCGGAAGCCTTCGCGTCCCCGGGGGTACGCGCCCGTGCGTCGGGGGAGCCTGCCCGCGACCGACGCATCCGCGCCGATCGGGGGCCCGGTTGGGGCCGCCGGGCGGGCCCACCCATGAGGAGACTCGGTCGGCTGCACTTCAATACGCGAAGCGCCAATTCGGGGAAACCTCCAAGAGGCGGAAAGGGAGCCATCCTAGCCGATCCCGCACCAAGCTCGCAGCGAGCTTGACCGTCCGTGCGCCTCGAATAGAAGAAACGCCTCCAGCCGCGGGTGTAGTATAACGGCTATCACGTGAGCTTCCCAAGCTTGAAATCGGGGTTCGACTCCCCGCACCCGCACCAGCAGGGGCCTACTCCCGGACCAATTCGCGGACAAGCTTTCGGTCGCGGTCGTAGATGTGGACGCGGAGCGGCAGGTGGCCGGGCATCGCGTGCGTGGCGCAGCCGAAGCACGGATCGTAGGCGCGGAAGGCCATCTCGACCATGTTCATCAGGCCCTCGGAGACCGCGCCCTTCTTGATGAGGCCCTTCGCCGCCTTTTCGACGCTCATCGCGATGCGCGCGGCGTTGTTCTGCGTGGCGACGATGAGGTTTGCCTTGGTGACGAGGCCTCGCCCGTCGGTCTCGTAATGATGGAAGAGCGTGCCGCGCGGTGCCTCGACGACGCCGATCCCCACCGACGGCGTCTTGGTCGGAATAGAGCGGATTTCGGAGCTGGTGATCTGCGGGTCGCCGACGAGCTCGACCATCCGCTCGGCGGCGGCGATCATCTCTATGACGCGCGCCCAGTGCGTCGCGAGCGTGTGGTGCACCGGCGGGCCTCCGAGCGCGGCGAAGAACTCGTCGCGGGCCTGCTGCGCGAGCGGCGTGGCGAAGCCCTCCGACGCGTTTAGGCGCGCGAGCGGCGCCACCGCGTAGATCCCGCCCTGCGGCCCCTCCTCGAAGCCGTGCCAGCCGAGCGGCTTCAGGAAGCAGAACTTCATGTAGCTCCACGGCTCGACGTGCTCCGCAATGAAGTCGCGGTACTGCCGGGCGGGAAATCTCGCGTATTCCCTGCCGGACGGATCGACGACCCGGATCAGTCCGTCGTAGAAGTTCACCCTGTTCTGCGCGTCGACAAGGCCCATGTAGTACGTCCGGTGGGTGTACGTGTCGCCCGTGATCAGCGCCATGTAGTCCGCGTTCTTTAGGACCAAGTCCTTGAAGACCTGCAGCGTGAACTGGGAGAACTCGAGCGCGTCGGCGGCGAGCGCCTTGAACTGCGCCAGGTCCTCCGGCAGGAGCGGCTTCGACACGCCGCCGGGCAGGCCGAGCACCGGGTGAATCACCTTCCCGCCGAAATAGGCGATGAGGTCGCGGAGGCGCCGGCGCATGGCGATGACCTTCCTGACGACCTCGACCCCGACCTTGCTCGCCACGCCCAGGACGTTGCGCTGCGCGGCGGGCGCCTCGGGCCCCACGATGAAGTCCGGGCCGCCGAGCAGGTAGACGTGCAGCGCGTGGTCCTCGACGATGAACGAGTTGTAGACCAGCTCGCGTATCTTGCGCGCTGCCGGCGGCGGCTCGACCTGGTAGAGGTCGTCCAGCGCCTTCGTCGCCGCCATGTGATGCGCGGTCGGGCAGACTCCGCAGATGCGGCTCGTTATCTGCGGCATATCCTCCGCCGGCCGGCCGATGCTGAAGACCTCGAACCCGCGAAGCTCCGGAATCTGGAGGTACCCCCGCTCCACGTCGCCGGCCTCGTCGAGGAAGATGTCGATCTTCCCGTGCCCCTCGAGGCGCGTGATGGGATCGATCGTCACGCGGCGGTGCTCCGCCTTGGCCGCGGCGACTGCTCGGCCGGCTGCCTCGTTCCACACCTTCTGGGCGGCGGCGTTCACGGGGTGGCGGCCTCCTCGGGCGCCGGCAGGTCGACCTTGCGGCGGAGCAGCGACTTGGCGAGGCCGTAGCGGTAGAACGTGCCGACCGGGTCCGGAATGCCATCGAGCACGCCCCTGGCCGCGGACTCGTCCTTGGCCTCGATGTTGGCGCAGAGCGACGACAGCATCTTCGCCCCCTGGTCGCGGACCCGCGAGGTCGGCCCGAAGCAGCCGGTGCAGGGCATGTTGCCGTGCAGGCACGCGGCCTCGCAGCCCCCGCGCGTCGCCGGGCCCATGCACACCACGCCCTGCGCCAGGAAGCACTTCTTCGGGTCGAGCGCCGTGAGGTGCGGGCGCCTGAACTCCTGGAAGCTCAGGTCGGCGGGCTTGCTGGCCTTGCGGGCGCATTGGTCGCACAGGGCGATGTCCGGGGCGAGCACGCTGCCCCTTGGCGGGAGCTTGCCCTCGAGCAGGGCCCCGATGGCCGCCTTGGTTATCTTCGGCGTCGGCGGGCACCCGGGGATGTAGTAGTCGACGTCGACGACCTGGTCGAGCGACCGCACGACGTTGTGGAAATCCGGCAGAGTGAGCGCGTGGCCGTTGCTTTGGGACGCGGCCCGCGGGCGAACACGGCCCTCGTTGGCCATGGTCGGGGTCTCCTCATAGATGTATCGCATCACCTGCTCGCGCGGGAACTGGTTGGCGAGCGCAGGGATGCCGCCGCTGCAGGCGCACGCGCCATAGGCGATGAGGTACTGGCTCTTCGCCCGGAGCATCCGCGCCATCTCCTCCTGCTCGCTCGTGCGGATCGCTCCGTTGAGCAGCGTGGCCAAGATCGACTTGTCGGGCATCGCGGCCACGTCGCGCTTCTTGAAGTCCATCGCGACGGGCCAGAAGACGATGTCGACCGCCTCGACGACCCCCAGGAGGTCGTCGGCGAGGTCGACCACGGCCTCCTCGCAGCCGCCGCACGACGAGCACCAGTAGATGCCGATCTTCGGCTTAGGCATGGACCGCCTCCGGTTTGGCGCCGGCCGGCGCCTGCGCCCCGTTGACCTCGGTCTCTAGCGCATTCAGCTCCCGATCCCATTCCTCGAAGCGCCGCGGCATGCCGAGCGGGCCGAGAGCGCGCAGCTGCCCGACCATGTCGTCGACGACGCTGCGCACCTTGTCGCCCTCGGAGGCGGAGATCCACTCCAGGCGCACGCGCTGCTCCTCGATGCCCATGTCGCGCAGCATCCGCCTGAGAAGCTCGAAGCGGCGGAGCGTCTTCAGGTTCCCCTCCGAATAGTGGCAGTCACCGATGTGGCAGCCTCCGATCAGCACGCCGTCGGCGCCCTGGGCGAGCGCGGTCAGGATGAACTGCGGGTCCACCCGACCGGAGCACATGAGCCGGATCACGCGGATGTTCGGCGCGTACTTGATCCTCGACACGCCGGCGAGATCGGCGGCCGTGTAGGTGCACCAGTTGCAGAAGAAGGCCACGATGCGCGGCTGCCAGTTCGGGTCATGCATGGGCAAGCACTCCTTCGATCTCGCTGAAGATCTCGTCGTCCTCGAACAGGTGCTGGTGGATCGAGCCGGACGGGCACGCCGCAACGCACGTGCCGCAGCCCTTGCAGAGCGCCGCGTTGACGACCGCCTTCTGCTTCGCCTCGTCGAATCCGATCGCCTTGTAGGGGCAGAGCGGGACGCACGACTTGCAGCCCGAGCAGTCCTCCTCGGAGATGTAGGCGGTGTTCGGTTCCTGCTCGATGTAGCCGCGATCGATCAGGGCCATCGCCTCGGCCGCGGCGGCGCCCGCCTGGGCGATGCTGTCCGGGATGTCCTTCGGCCCCTGGCAGCAGCCCGCTATGAACACGCCGTCGGTGAACGTGCTGACGGGGGCGAGCTTGGGGTGCTTCTCCAGGAACCATCCCTCGGTCCCGCAGCTCATGTTGAAGAGGCGGCGCACCTGCTGCGCGTCGGCCTGCGCCTCCATGCCGACGGCCAGAACGATCATGTCGACCGGGATGCGCCTGACGACACCGGCGAGGGTGTCCTCCGCCCGGATCACGAGCTTGCCCTCCTCCTCCGGAGTGAGCGCCCAGTCGGTGACCTCGGCGACGCGGCCGCGCACGAACTGGATGCCGTCCTTCAGCGACTTGTCGTAGAACTCCTCGCACCCCTTGCCCGGCGCGCGGATGTCGAGGTAGAAGATCGTCACGTCGGCACCCGTGTGCTCGCGAACGAGCTGCGCGAGCTTCATCGAGTGCATGCAGCACGTGCGGGAGCACCAGCGGTTCGTCTTGAAGTCGCGCGAGCCGACGCAGAGGATGAACCCGACAGACTTCGGGGTGCGGCCGTCGCGCAGCTCGACCTCGCCGCCGGTCGGCCCGGAGCTCGTCACGAGGCGCTCAAGCTCGAGCGACGTGACCACGTTTGGGTAGCGGCCGTAGCCGTACTGCGGGATGCGCTTCGCATCGAAGAGCTTGAAGCCGGTTGCCAGGATGATGTTGCCGACCTTTACCTGCACGACCTGCTCCTTCTGCGTCAGGTCGATTGCCTGGCGGTCGGCGCACGCCTCGATGCAGGTGCGCTTGCACTTGCCCGTCTTGATCTGGAGGCAGCGCTCCGGGTCGATCACCACGACCTGCGGCACGGCCTGCGGGAACGGGATGTAGATCGGCTTGCGCTTGCTGAGGCCCACGTTGAACTCGTCGGGGAATTTCGCCTCCTTGTAGATGCACGCCTTGATGCACTCCTGGCAGCCGACGCACAGCTCCTCGTTGATATAGCGCGGCTTTCGCCGGACGGTCACGGTGTAGTTGCCGACGTAGCCCTCGACCTTCACCACCTCCGAGTAGGTCCAGAGCGTGATGTTCTCGTGCGCCCGCACCGCCGACATCTTGGGGGTCAGGATGCACGCGGCGCAGTCGAGCGTCGGGAACGTCTTGTCGAACTTCGCCATGTGCCCGCCGATGCTGGGCTCGCGCTCCACGAGGTAGACGTTCTTGCCGCCGTTCGCCAGCGTGAGCGCCGCATGGATGCCGGCGATGCCGCCTCCGACGACGAGCACGTCGGGATGTATCGGGACCTTCGTCGTCTGGAGCGCGCGATGGTAGCGCACGCGCCGGATGGCCGCGTGCGCGAGGGCCTTCGCCTTCTCCGTGGCCTCGGCGCGGTCGGTGTGCACCCACGAGTCGTGCTCGCGGATGTTGACCATCTGGAAGAAGAAGGGATTCAGGCCCGCCGCCTCGACCGCGTTGCGGAAGGTGTGTTCGTGCAGCAGGGGCGAGCACGACGCCACGACCACCCGGTTGATCCCGTGGTCGCGGATGTCCTGCCCGATCAGCGCCTGGCCCGGATCCGAGCACATGTACTTGTAGTCGCGCGAGACGACGACACCCGGCAGCCGGGCGGCGTACTGCGCGACGGCGGGGCAGTCCACCATGCCAGCTATGTTGTGGCCGCAGTGGCAGATGTAGAAGCCGATGCGTACGTCGCCGTTGTTGCTGGGGTCGTGCATGGCGGGCGGGCCTCCGGGGTTAGGCCGGCGCGGGCGCCGGCGCCGCCGGCAGCGGCTCCATGGGGACAAAGCATCGGTTCAGGCCCAGCTCCTCGGCCGGGATTCCGAATGCCAGGCCCATCAGCTGCGTTATGTAGACGGTCGGGATCCGCACCGGCCCCCAGCGCTTGGCGAGCTTGTCATGGTAGGCGTCCAGGTTGAACTGGCACAGCGGGCATATCGTCGCGATCACGTCGGCCCCGCGGCGCTTGGCCTCCTTCAGCAGGATGTACGACAGCCGCAGCCCGGCCTCGGGCAGCGTCCCGGTGAGGCTGGCGCCGCAGCACTTGGTCTTGAGGGGAAAGTCCACGACCTCGGCGCCGAGCGCGGCAAGGAGCCGGTCCATCGTCGTGGGATTCCAAGCGTCGTCGAACGTGGCGTAGGGACGCACGACCTGGCAGCCGTAGTACGGCGCCACCTTGAGGCCCGTGAGCGGCCTCACGACCCTCTCCTTGACGACGTCGAGCCCCACGTCGTGCACAAGCACGTCGAGGGGGTGGCGCACGGGCGTGTTGCCGGCGTAGGTGAGCCCGGCGGTGTCGAGCGCGGTCTGGACGGTGGCGCGCATCTGCTCCGAATCCTGGAGCTGGTGCTTCGTCTTGTTGAGGACCAGGTAGCACGCGCTGCACGGCGTCACCAGGTCGTGCGGGCCGGCCTTCTCGGCGATGGCGAGGTTGCGGGCCGCGAGCACGCAGGCCTTGCGTTCGTCGACCGACATGTAGGCGGTCGCACCGCAGCAGTTCCAGTCCTCGAGCTCGACGAGCTCGACGCCCAGATGGCGCATGACGGGAAGCAGCGACTCCTCGTACGCGCGGCCGAGGCCCTTAAGCGAGCAGCCTGGGAAATAGGAGTATATCATGCGGCCTCCTGGTTGTTCTTCGGGGCGGGCTCCGCCTGAGTGTCGGTCGTGGCAAGCATCGCGGCGAGCTCGGCGCTGTGCTCGATGCGCTCCTGGCGGAGCACGAAGCGCCCGGTGCGCACTAGACCGATGCCCTGGCGCCACGAGCTCAGGACCGCGAGCAGGTTCGCCTTCATGAACAGGCGCATCACGAGAAGCGTCTCGGTGATCCGGCCCTTCTTGCTGACCATGTTCGTGAATTCGCGGGCGAGCACGGGGATCGGGAAGCGCTTCGGGTACATGCGCTCCTTTATCGCGCGCTGCTTGAGCGCGTACATGATGTCGGTGATGCGGATCTCCCTCGGGCACTCGACGGTGCAGGCGTAGCACGAGGCGCAGAGCCAGATGCTGTTGCTCCGCAGCACCTCATCTTTGAAGTCGGCCCGCACGAGCGCCATGATCTGGCGCGGCGAGTGATCCATGTACACGCTGAGCGGGCAGGTGCCGGAGCACGTTCCGCACTGGATGCAGCGAACCAGCTGGTCGCAGCCCGGCACGGCCATAACCTCCCGGCCGAAGCCCTTGACCCGCTCGGACTCGTACTTGATCGTGCGCCGGACCTTCGTGGGCGCCTCGGGGCGCAGGTCGGCCTGCACGCTGGGCGACTTTGCATGGACATCCGCCCCTCCCGCCGCAGGCGGGGTCTCTACACTGGGCGGGGGAAAGTGCTTCATTGAGGATTTTGGCCGCCGGACCCGGGCTGAGAGGGCCCGAATCCCGCAGGGCTTATGAAGTGCTGCTACCCAACTTAATTCAGCGTGGAATAAGCGATATTTATTGCAATACCAATGCAGGTCCACGCACATTGTAGGTGCAGTATAAGCCACAGAAATAGCCCAAGTGAAAATAGTCTCCCCCGTGGAGAGGGTAGCGAGCGACGCGCGGAACACAGCGGCCGCAGGCCGGGCCATTGGGCAACACGTCCACCGCGGAGGCGCGCGGCCGCTCCCTGGCGGTGACCCCGAGGGCGCAGCCGAGAATTCTAGGGCAGCCCAAGAACATGCAAAGTGACCCCATCCCAAACCGGAACCCCAAGTACGCGTGGCGCGATGTGGCGCGCGCAGAGACGCCCAAGCGGGAGGTCGGAGCGCGCATAGCGGACTTCCGGGCAACGTATCGTCCCTACGACGCGGCGACGGCATCCGAGCAGGCGGGCCGCTGCATCCAGTGCCCTAACCCGAGCTGCGTGGAGGTCTGCCCGATCGACACGCCGATCCCGGAGCTCATGCGGCTGACGGCGGACAGACAATACAAGGAGGCCGCGGAGCTGCTGTTCTCGAGCAGCATCATCCCGGAGCTCTTTGTCCACGTCTGCGCGGGCGAGCGCTTGTGCGAGGCGGTCTGCGTGCTTGCTGACAAGTCCGACCCCGTGCAGGTCAGCTTCATCGGCCGTTTCCTCCTGGATTACGGCTGGAACCACGGCGTGTTCGAGTCGTCCATCGAGGCGGCCACGGGACGCCGGGTCGCGGTTGTCGGCTCGGGCCTCTGCGGGCTGGTCGCCGCCGACGTGCTGTCGCGCATGGGTCATGCGGTGACGGTCTTTGACGCCTACCACAAGCCGGGCGGACGGCTCGTGAACGGGCTGCCGGGCTTCCGCGTGGACCGCGAGCTTATCGAGAAGCGGGTCGGCCTTCTGGCGCAGCGCGGGGTGAAATTCCGCACGGGCATGGTCTGCGGGCGCGACCTGAAGCTAGGCGAGCTGCGGCGCGACTTCGACGCGGTGTTCTTCGGGCTCGGACGCGCCAATCCCGTCCGGCTGGAGATCCCGGGGGCGAAGCTGCGCGGCGTGCGCCAGGCCTATCCCTTCGTGCTGCGCAACACCTCGGACGCGAAGCTGGAGACGCCCCCGGTTTCCGTGCGCGGCCGGCGCATCGTCGTCCTTGGCGGCGGCGAGACCGCGGTCGACGCCCTTCGCGTGGCAATCCGGTGCGGGGCCAGCGACGCGACCTGCCTCTACCGCCGCGACCGGACGGACATGCCTGCAAACCCGAGCGATGTCGCCAACGCCGAGGAGGAGGGTGCCAGCATCACGTGCTTCGCCGAGGCCAAGGCCATCATCGGGAACGAGGCGGGCGACGTGACGCACGTGCGCTGCGCGCGGACGATACCCGGCGAGGTCGACGCATCGGGGCGCCGCAGCGCGGTCGCAGTCGAGAACTCCGAGTTCGATGTCCCGGCCGACGTGGTCCTGGTCGCCTACGGCTTCGAGGCGCCGAAGCTGACGCAGATGGACGAGTTCGCGCAGCTCAAGGTGGACGGCCGCGGTCACCTGGCGGTCGACGCCAGGCTTATGACGAACATCCCGGGAGTGTTTGCCGGCGGCTCGGTCGTGCGCGGCCCGGTGCCGCTCGCCGATGTCGCGCGCGACGCCCGAAACGCCGCCGTGGCGATCAACGACTACCTCCGCGCCCTGCCAAGTCCTTCTCGGGCGTCGTCTCTACTCCCGCAGGGGGCAACGGGCTCCTAGCCGGGCCGCCAGAGGCCGGGGGCCAGCTCGGGCACCGGGGGATAGCCTTGACCCGGGCTCAGGGGCCGCCAGAAAGCTCGGGCCTCCTCTTGGACCGATGAAGATCCACCTTTTCGACAAGGACCAGAAGACCGAGGCCCTCGCCGCAGGCCAGGCCGTGTTCCGCGAGGGCGACAGCGGCGACTGCATGTTCGCCGTCGTCAGCGGCACCGTCGACATCGTCATCGAGGGCACGACCGTCGAGACGGTCGGCGAAGGCGGGGTTTTCGGCGAGATGGCCCTGGTGGAGGACCGGCCCCGCATGGGCATGGCAATCGCGAGGACCGACGCGGCCCTGATCCGCATAGACCGCAAGCGCTTCCTGTTTCTCGTGCAGCAGACCCCCTTCTTCTCCCTGCAGCTGATGGCCGTGATGTCAGAGCGCCTGCGCCGGATGAACAAGAGGCTCTGATTCGCCGGCCCGGACCCGCCGTCCGCCGCCGGGCCATCCCGTCGGGCCCGCCGCCGGGGACGCCCTAGCCCAGCTCGGCCGCCACCGTCGCCCCGTCCCTCAGGAGGGCCATGGGGACGACGTTGCCGTCGAGCCGCCTGCCGTCGACCTCGAGCGACTTCACGCCGCGGCAAACCCCCGCCGGGTTCCTGACCTCGATGTTCACCTTCCTTCCGCGGAAGATCCGCACCGCGGAGAAGCCCGGCCAGGACTTCGGGATGCAGGGATCGATCCGAAGGCCGCCCACCTCCGGCCTTATCCCCAGGATGTGCTGGGTCGCCGTGTAGTGCGCCCAGGAGGCCGTGCCCGAGAGCCAGGGTATCCGCGAGCGGCCGAACTTCTTCGAGGTCGGCGCATGGGTGCTCTGGCAATGGACGTACGGCTCGATCTCGCGGATCTCCGCCCTGTCGTTCTGTGCGGACGGCATGAACGCCCGGTAGTAGGCGTAAGCCTGGTCGCCGTTTCCGGCCGCGATCTCGGCCAGGACCGCCCAACTCTGGGTGTGGCTGAAGATCCCGCCGTTCTCCTTGTTGCCCGGATTGAAAAGCACGGCGCGCATGACCTCGACCGACGTCTTCGCGAAAGGCGGGTCGCAGAGCGCCACGCCGTACTCGGAGGCCAGGTGCTCCCTGACGGCACCCAGCGCGAGCCTTGTCTGGGCCGGGGTCGCCGCGCCGGATATGACGGCCCAGCACTGCGTGTTGAGGTAGATCCTGCCCTCGCGGGCCTTGCGCGTGCCGAAGACGACGCCGTCCTCGCTGATCGCCCAGATGAACCACCGGCCGTCCCAGCAGACGGCCGCGATCCTGCGGTCCAGCTTCTCCAAGTGGGCGAGCGCCCAGCGCCTCTCGTTCGGCCGGCCGAGGCGCTCGGCTATCGCCGCGTACGTCACGAGCCCGAGGCGCACCTGGAACGCCACGAAGACCGATTCGCCCTTGTAGCCAAGCTTGAGGCAGTCGTTCCAGTCGGCCAGCAGCCCGCACGGCAGGCCGTGGCGTCCGACCCTCTTCAGGTTGAATTCGAGCGCCCGGCGCAGGTGGCCGAAGACCGTCGCGCGGCCCCGGTCCGCATAGGGCACGACCTCGTCGTAGAACGCCACATCCCCCGTCTCGGCGACGTAGGCCGGCACGGTGTTGAAGAACCACTGGCAGTCATCGCTGCGGTAGTTGGCGCGCGGCGTGGGCTTCATCTTGCCCGGGATGTGCAGCCATGGGCGTATCTCGGGCTGGGCCCCGCCGGTCGAGTCCTGCCCGGAGAGCATGAGCACCAGGCGGCTTCGTACGAGCTTGGGCAGCATCGCCGGCACCCCGAGCATGTCCTGGACCGTGTCGCGGAAGCCGAAGCCGTCCCGCTGGTCACCCGTGTACACGAGCGAGCACGAGCGCGACCACTCGAAGGCGATCAGGGCGTTGTATGCGCCCCAGACGTTCGCCATGTGGTCGAAGTCCGGGTCGGGCGTCTTCACCTGGAGCACCTCCACCAGCCCGTGCCAGTGGCGCCTGAGCTTCTCGAGCTCCCTCTCGCAGGCCCCGGCCGCGCCAAACCGCCTCCGGGCCCGGCTTGCGCGGGCGTGGTCGCCGATGCCGAGGAGGACGAGGACCTCGGCCGAGGCCCCGAGCGCCAGCTCAAGGTTGCTCTGGATCGCCCCGCACCCGTTGTCCGAGAACTGCTCGCGGTTGCCGCAGGCGCCCCGCTCCACGGCCAGGGGCCTGTCGAAGGCGCGGTAGGGTCCGAGGAACGCCTCGCGCTCGCAGTCGAACCCGGCGATTTCGCCCCCGAGCTGGGTCATCCACCACCAGCGCGACTGGTCCCACTTGCCGATGTCGCTCGAGCTTTGCGGCAGCCGCCGGCAGCTGGACGCCAGTATGAAGCCGTCGCGCCAGGAGGCCTCCGAGATGTACTGGGTGTACTGGAGGTTGAGCGTGTCCTGGAGGAGGTTCCACTCGGTCGTGAACTCGCAGAACGAGAACACGCTCAGCTTGCGGGCGCGGTCGCCCGTGTTGGAGACCCGCAGGCGCCAGTACTCGAACTCCTGGCCCAGCGGGACGAAGTACGTGGCCTCGCTCCGGACCCCCCGCCACTCGCTCTCGATGACCGCGTAGCCGAGGCCGAACCGGGTCGTCGTCTTGTACTCGTCGAGCGGCTTGCCGACCGGCTGCCACGCCGCGGACCAGAAATCGCCGCTGTCGCGGTCCCGCAGGTAGAACTGGCGCCCCGGCATGTCCATGGGCACGGAGTTGTACCGGTGGCGCATGAAGCGACCCTGCGCGGGGGACTGCGTGAAGCTGTAGCCCCCGGCGTTGTTCGTCACGATGGCCCCGTACCGGCGCGAGCCCAGGTAGTTGGACCACGCCCGGGGCGTGTCCGGTCGCGTGATCACGTATTCGCGGGCGTTGTCGTCGAAGTGGCCGTATTGCATTTAAAAAGGTGGGGCTATCCTCAGTGTCCCGAGCCCCCCGTTGGAACCGGCAAGGATAGCCGCCTGACGTTGATGCGGTTTTCGGCCGATGTCGATACCGCGGCGCAGAGGGGCCCCTCCTCCTGAATCAGTTCGCCGCGCCGACCCAAACCTGCTTGCCTCTTCCCGCACACCCACACGCGGCCTCGCGGCTGCCAAGCCGGCGCAGCGACCGCATCTCGCCACCGGATCGCCCGACTACAGTGAAGCCGAAGGAGAAAAAAGCACGCCCACAAGAACCATGACCGCGACCGCTTCACTCGCAGTCTCCGTCGTCGTCCCCTCCCACAATCCCCACCTCGGGCGCCTCAGGGCGACGCTGCGCGGGTTGAGGGGGCAGTCGCTCGCGCCTGAGCTCTGGGAGACGCTTCTCGTCGACAACGCCTCGTCGTCGTTCCCCTCGGGGCAGGACCTGGGCGGCGACGCCCCGTCCAACCTGCGCGTGCTCCTGGAGCCCCGGCTCGGCCTAACCTCGGCCAGGCTCGCCGGGATTCGCGCCGCAAAGGGGGGCGTCATCGTCTTCGTCGACGACGACAACATCGTGGCGCCCGGCTACCTCGCCGAGGCCGTGCGCCTCTTCGGGCGCGACGGCCGGCTCGGAGCCGCCGGGGGGAAGTCGGTGCCGGTGCTCGAGGCGCCCCCGCTTCCTTGGCAGGGCGAGTTCCTTCCGCTGCTCGCGGTGCGCGACCTCGGCGAGGGCGAGCTGCTCGCCACGACGTTTCAGCCCGCCGGCGCGCCACGGAAGCAGTATCCCCCCTTTGCGCCGATCGGCGCCGGGATGGCGCTGCGGCGGGAGTCCGCGCTGGAGTGGGCCGCGGGCGTCGAGCGGGACCCAGGCCGGCGCCGGCTCGACCGCTCGGGCCTCGACCTGGCGTCCGGCGGCGACAACGATGTCGTGATGGCGGTCCTCGAGAACGGCTGGTCCGTGGGCTACTTTCCGGGGCTCAGCCTCGATCACGTGATCCCGTCGTCGCGCCTCGACACGGGTTACCTGGCGCGACTCAACCGCGCGATGCAGCGTTCATGGGTCCAGGTGCTGGCCCGCCACGGCGCGAGCCCGTGGAAGCCCATCCCGAGGTGGACCGTCGCGCCACGGAGGATCAAGGCGTGGTTCGCGTATCGGGCGTGGGCGGGCCCGGCGTGCCGGATCCGCTGGCAGGGCGCCTGCGGGCATTTCGAAGGCCGCGCGGACATTCTGTGATGCTGAGCAAGTGCAAGACGGCCGGCTCCCTGCTCGCCCGAGGTGATCTTGCAGGGTTTGAACGGCACTCGCGCCTGAATCTCCGGCGGCTGTGGGTCGCGCTGCATCGGGGACGGCCGTTCTTTTACCGGCACCTTGGATTCGACTTCATTTGCTATCCCGATATGCATGATTCGGTCGAGCTCTGGCTGAACGGGGCCCCTGATGCCCTGGAGCTGTCCCTGCTGCGTGCGTGGCTTGAGCCGGGCGACGCTGCGGTTGATGTCGGCGCCAACCTCGGCGTCTACGCCTTTGCAGCCGCGAATGCGGTCGACAACCGGGGTCAGGTTCTTGCCATTGAGCCCTCGCCGCGTCTCGTCGAGCGGATGCGATGCGCCGTCAGACGTCGGGGTCTCGATTCCATACGCGTCTGCGAGACATGCGCCGGCGAAGCGCCGGGGGAGACCGAGTTCTTTGTGGCAGACGTGAGGGAAGTCACCTACGAGCAGTCCCGCCGCGTGGATTCAGGGCAGCTGGCCCAGTACCGCAGGATCGCCGCGCCAATGGACACTCTCGACAACCTCGCCGCGGCGCACCTTTGCGGCGAATCCGCTTGCCTGGCAAAGCTTGATGTCGAGGGTGCGGAGGTGCTCGCGCTGCGCGGCGCACGCGCATTGCTCGGCTCGCAGGACGCCGCCTTTTGGCTCGTTGAAATCAACCTTCCGACACTCCGCCGGTTCGGTTTCGGCGCCGCCGACCTGTTGTCGCACTTTCCCCCGGCCAGGTTTGAGAATTGGATAGTCCCGCAGTATCCCCGTGTCCCCGGCCGGCCTGCGCCTCCGCGCCCGCTAGGCGGCGACGAGGCATTTGAGGACGCCGCGTTTTACAACCTGGCCGCCCTGCCCCGCCATGGGCGCTGGGCCGGTCGCACGCCGAGGGTCAGGAAACTGCTCGGGCGCGAGTGAATCGGCTGGCGCATCGGCTTCAAAGGAGTGCGCAGCCCGCCTCCACCTCCCCGCGCGGGTCTGGACTCGGACCAGTGCCCGCGACATGAGTTGACCTAGGCCCGCCTGCTCCTAATCTTCGCGAACGTGCTCATAATTAATGACTATCGCCGCTCAAAGGGCGCAAGTCGCGGTGGGCGGAGGGTTGGTGCTGGCGCCCAGGCGGGCATTCCGGGCCCGGCTTCCGCCCCGGGGTACCCAGGGATCCTGACCCTAGAGGGGCGCCGCTTCCAATGAGCTTCCTGCGCAATAACATCGCCCCGCGGCTGCGCTTGCTGCGCACGGCACTGTCCCGGCGTTTCATATATCCTGACGTGGTCAAGATCGCCGAAGAATATGGCCTCAGCTACGGAGACCTCCGGGCTGACATCGAGCCATTTGAATTCGTTCGGAGGCTTCTGACGGGCACCACGGCCCCCCCTCCGGATTTTTCCGCGCTGATTGAGCCGTCGGAAGGCTTCACGCCGCCGGGCGCCCCTGACATCTTTAACTCAGAGCCCAGCGTCGGCCGCTTTCTAGGCCAGCTCACGTACTACCTAAAGGCCCAGTCGGTGGTGGAGCTCGGCTGCTTCGTCGGCTGGTCGAGCGCGCACATGGCGCTCGCCCTCAAGTCCTCCAACCGCGGAGGCCGGCTCTTCTGCGTCGACTACATGCAGCACTACCTCGACGTGGCCATGGCCAATCTCAAGCGCCACGGTCTTAGCGATGTTGCGACCCCCGTCTGCGGGAAATCGCTGGACGCCGCAGTGTTGGCCGCGCTGCCAGAGAGGATCGACATGGTGTTCCTCGACACCTCGCATGCCTACCCCGCAACGCGCGACGAGATACTCGCCTACGCCCCGCGACTCGCAGCTGGCGGCTGTTTGGTATTGCACGACTCGACCAATGCGAGCGGCGTGCGCCGTTCCGTGCTAGAAGTGGGCGACGGCTTCAGGGTGCTGACATTCGCCACAGAGCAAAGCAACGGCGTTACTGTCCTCCTGCCCCGCTGACCCACGCCGATGAACGAGACCATCGCCGACACAAACAAACCTGCCTGGCCCCGCGAAGGCATACCCGCCGCCGGCGTGGTATACGTGGCCACTGGCCAGCGCTACCTCGACGAGGCCCGCGAGGCGGCTGCAATCCTCAGGAGAACGAATCCACGGTTGCCGATTTGTCTTGTTGCGGACCAGCCGAACGGCCCCGTTTTTTGGGATGAACTCGTCCTCATAGGGAACCCAGCGTTCGGTTTCCGCGACAAGATCTTCATGGGCCTCTGTCCCTTCGAGCGGTTTCTCTTCCTGGACACCGACACCCGTGTCATCGATGACATCTCCGAGGTGTTCGCACTGCTCAAGCGGTTCGATTTCGCGGGCCACCAGCTCTTTGAGGGCCACGACTGCCGGCCGCCGAACGTCCCCGATGCATTCCCGGAGTTCAACAGCGGCGTGCTTGGGTTCCGCCGATCGCCCGCCCTGGCGGACTTCTTTGCCCGTTGGCTCGCCAACTACGACGCGCTTTACGCGCTCAACCGCGACGGCCACTACCACTATTCCAACACCGGCGATCAGAAGAGCCTGCGCCAGACCCTATACGAATCGAATCTCCGGATCGCGGTCCTCGGCCCCGAGTACAACTTCACCCCCCACCACCTTTCCTTTGCATGCGCCCAGGTCCGGATCCTCCACGGCCGCGGCCGGCGCGACCTGGAGGAGCTTCAGGGCCGGCTCAATGCAAAGCTCGGGAACCGCGCCTACGTCCCGAGGATGGACGCCGTCATCCATGACGACGCGCTCGCCCACGAGCTCCGTCACCTCTGGTGGATGGTCACTCTTCAGGTCATCAGAAAGGCGGGTCTCTGGCTGACCCCGCTCCGGCTGCGCAACTGGCTTCGACGAAGCAGCGCCATACGTCGGCTCTTTCTGCGCAACCGTTTCGCCGACTCCACGGCTACCGAGGATCCAAAATGGCAGGCACCCCCTCCGCAGGCTCGGTGACCGGACGGGACCCATGCGAACGCTCCTGAGAAACCTCGGCCTCGGCCGCATCCTCTACCGGTTCTACCACGTGCCAGCCGGGATCCTGCGCGACTCGGTCAAGGCCGGCGGTCCGCTGCAGGCGCGCCGCACCGCCCGCGGGCGCGCGGAGATGGAGGCGGCAGCCAGAACGCTGCCTCCGCCGGCAGTGCCCGCCGGAGCGACCCCGATAGCCGTGCACCTGCTGACCGGCCGGCGCTTCTGGTTCCAGACCGCTTTCTGCCTCCACACGCTCTCAACGTGCGCCGGGCGCCCCGTTCATCCCGTCATCTATGACGACGGTTCGCTGTCGCCGGAGGACGCGGGCTGCCTTGCCCGGCTGTTCCCGGCGACCCGGCTGGTGGCGCTTGTCGAATCCGAGTCAAGGCTCGATCGGTTCCTGCCCCGCGACCGTTTCCCCGCGCTTCGCGACTGGTGGGGCCAGAATCCCAACATCCGCAAGCTCGTCGATCCGCACATTGGCTCCCGGGGATGGAAGCTGGTGATCGACTCCGACCTGCTCTTCTTCAGGGAGCCGGCATTCCTGGCAGGATGGTGCGACTCGCCCCGCGCGCCCCTTCACGCCGTCGACGTCAAGAGCTCCTACGGCTACCCCCGCCAGCTGCTCGAAGAACTCGCCGGCTCGCCGGTCGCCGACCTCGTCAATTCCGGCCTGTGCGGGCTGGACAGCGGCGCGCTCGACTGGGAGCGGATTGAGCTGTGGTGCCGTACGCTGATGGAGCGCGGCGGCAGGAGCTACTACCTTGAACAGGCCCTTGTGGCCATGCTGCTCGCGGGGCGTGCGTGCTCGGTGGCTCCCGCCGCGGATTACGTCACGCTGCCACGCCCGCCGGAGGCGCTGGAATGCCGGGCGGTGATGCACCACTATGTCGACGCCTCCAAGCGCTGGTACTTCCAGCACAACTGGCGCCGAGTGGCTCGGAAGCCCGAATGAACCACCTGGTCAGCATCATCATCCCCTGTCACAATGCCGAGGCGTGGATCGGCGCTGCGATCGAATCGGCCCTGGCTCAGACCTGGCGCGACGTCGAGGTGATCGCGGTCAACGACGGGTCGACCGACGCCAGCCCGGCCATCATCCGGCGATACTCCGAGCCCAGGGTGCGGGCGCTTGACCAGCCAAACAAGGGCGCCTCCGCGGCCCGCAACGCCGGGCTTCGCGCGGCCGCGGGCGAGCTCATCCAGTTCCTGGACGCCGACGACCTCCTGGCGCCTGAAAAGATATCCAACCAGGTTGCGCTGCTCCAGACAAGGGGAGCCGGCGCCGTCTGCACGGCCCGGTGGGCCCGCTTCACGGACGACCCGGCGGCGGCGGAGCAGACCGACTCGCCGCTGTTTGCCGACCTGGCGCCCGTAGAATTCCTTCTGCTGTGCGCGGCAGGAGGGCACATGATGCACCCGGCCGCCTGGCTCGTGCCCTCCGGGGTCGCCCGCGCGGCCGGCCCCTGGGATGAGACCCTGTCGCTCAACGACGACGGCGAGTACTTTGCCCGCATCTGCCTTTCTTCGCGGGGAGTCGTCCATGCGCCGAACGCGCTCACGCTCTACAGGTCCAACCTGCCCAGGAGCCTAAGCGGGCGGCGCGACCGCGGCTCCCTCGAGTCGCTGTACCGCTCCTGTGAGCTCGTCGCAAAGCACCTTGCCGGTGCCGAAGACTCCCCCCGGGTGCGCCGCGCGCTGGCGGACTACTTCCAGCGCCTTGCCTATGAGGTCTACCCGGGCGCCCCGGACCTGTCCCGACAGGCCGAGGCGAGGGCGCGCGCACTGGGCGGATCCGCCCTTAGGCCCCCAGTGGGCCGGCGCCAGGCCTGGCTGGCGCGTCTCGTCGGCTGGAGGCTCGCCCGGCGCGCCGCGGCCCTCCTTTCCAGGTGAGCGCCTTCCCCGGCGCACTCGCGGCGCACGTGCAGGCCTACCACGACACGGCCCAGCACAACGATCGCGCGAACCGTGAGCTCACCGCGGCGACCGCCGCCGGCCCGTTGCTCAACCCGCATCTGCAACACATCGGGCAACACACGCTGGGCCGCGCGGGTCACAGCAGCGTTTTCCAGAGGATAAGTTGAATCAAGTGGCCACCATCCGGGTCTATCTGCTAACGTGCCGGCGCCCGCACCTTCTGCGAAGGTCTCTCGGGAGCCTCCTCGCGCAGACCCGCACCGACTGGGTGTGCGAACTGCACAACGACGCCCCGGAGGACGACGCCCCGGCCCGCGTGCTTGCCGAGCTGGCGCCCGGCGACGCCAGGTTCACCTACCGTCGCCACGACCCCGCCTGGGGCGCGGTCGGATCATTCAACCATTCCTTCCGCGGGGGGCCCGAGCCGTACGTCGCGATCCTCGAGGATGACAACTGGTGGGAGCCGGCGCTGCTCGACAGCCTGCACTCGGCGCTCGCCGGCCAGCCTTCGGCTGCGCTCGCGTGGGCGAACATGCGCCTCTGGAGGGAGAATGAGGACGCCTCGTGGACCGACACCGGGCAGACGATCTGGCCGACGGGCGGCGCGCAGCGCCGATTCGACTGGCCGGTGCTGATCCAGGCCGTCGACGCGCTGCATTCGCACGGTGCAATGCTTTTCCGGCGGCCCGACCGCGCGCCGGCCACGGTTCCTCCGGACACGCCTCTAGCGATAATCGAGCCGGTGCGCGAACGGGCGCTTGCGGGCTGCCTGGTGCTCGTGCCGCGGGCGCTTGGGAATTTCGCGCTGACGCGACACACCGCCCGGACGGGTGGGCGCCTTCTCGGGGTCGAGGGCGAGCTCTTGATTGCCGGCTCCTTCCTCGACGAGGTGCCGCTGACGGAGGCGGCGTGGGACGAGCTGATGGGGCTCTGCCGCCAGGCCACCCCACGGCGCGTCAACATGCTCATTCAGCTGGCCTTGGCCGGGGTCCGGCGCCGGGAGATCCTGTCCCGCTTAGACCCGGCGGACCTGCTTCGGTTCGCCTACAGCTTTGCAGGCAACCTGCGCACCAATGTCCGCGCGCTGGGCTTCCGACGGACGCACCGGGGGCTCTGGGCATGGCTGCGCACCGAGACCGCGGCGCGGACGGAAGAGGCCCGCCGGGCGGGATGGACCGCTCTCGGCGCCGGCTCGCTTTTTTCAAAGAACGCCGCCGGCGTTTCACGGCCATGAGCGGCCCGGTCCGAGCCATCGCTGGCGCGAGATGGCTTGTGAAGCACCCGCGGCTGCGCGTCTTCCTGAAGCGCGCCTACTGCCGCGCGATCGACCCCTTTGGCCGGGGCCGGCGCGTTCCGTTGAACATTGGGATCTCGCTTCACGTGCCCACCTATTTTGCGACCGCGGCCTGGTCCGGCTATGAAGAGGCCGCGATGGGAGCCTGCCTGCGGTGGCTTCGGGGCCATCCCGACGCGGTCATGGCAGACGTGGGGTGCTCGGTCGCGATCTACAGCCTCATGGCCCTGCAGGCGTCGCCGCGCGCGCGCGTCTTCGCCTTCGATCCCGACAGGATCTCGCTCAAGACCACGGCCGAGTTCTGCCGGTTCGCGGACACCAGCCGCCTGGCGCTGGTCCACGGATTCGTCGCCGACGCCGGCCAGCCCGGCGCGACGCTGGCAGGGGCGATCGCCTCGACCCGCGAGGCTCTCGCGTCGCCGGATGTTGAGTCCGAGCCGACGGCGGTGCGGTACCTGAGCCTGAACCGTCCCGAACCGAAGGAGTCCATTCCGAGGCACTCCCTGGACGGCCTCATGCTCGGGGAAATCCCCGAAAGGGTACCCTTGCTGGTCAAGGTCGACGTCGAGGGAGCCGAGTTGATTGTGCTTCGCGGGGCGGCCAAGCTCCTGAGAAGCCGTCGGCCCGTGATCCTCCTGAGCGTGCATCCCCAGTTCCTGAATTCATACCGCCACACCCCGGGCGACATTGCCGCGTTCCTGGGCGAGCACGGCTACCGCTGGTTCATCCTGAGCACCGACCACGAGGAGCACTGGTGGTGCGAGCCCGACGGCGCCGCCGGACCCGGATGAGGGATCCCTCCCCTTGAGCGTCATCATTTCACACCCGAGCGTCGCGCCCTTCGTGCAGCAGGCCGCGCGCGCGATCCACGAGCAGGGCCAGCTGGACCGCCTCCTGACGACGGTGCGCGACGACCCGGGTTCTCCTGCGCAGCGACTTCTCTGCTGGGCGGGCCGCCTTGCCGGCCGCGACCTGGGGGCGCGGTTCCGCCAGCGGGCCGTCACCGAGGTTCCGCCGGAGCGCGTCGAGTCGCACCCGTGGGGTGAACTGCTGCGGCTCGCCGCCGGCTCGGTGGACCGCGACGGCCGGCTGACCGACTTCGTTTGGCAGCGCACCGAGAACGCCTTCGACCGGCTGGCGGCGCGCAGGCTCCACCGCGGGCTCACGGGCGTGTACGGGTTCGAGCACAGCTCGCTCCGCACCTTCGAGAGGGCCCGCGAACTTGGGATCAGGATCGCGTACGACACGCCCGCGCCCGAGGCCCGCTTTGTGCGGCGCGTGCTCGACGCCGAGCTCGAGCGGTTCCCGGAGCTGCGCACCGGCTACCACCGTTACACCGCCAGGCTCGAGGAGGAGCGCACGGCGCACCGCCACGCGGAGTGGCACTGCGCCGACGTCGTCATAGCAGCCTCGGGCTACACGAGGCGAAGCTTCGCCGACTCGGGTTTCGACGCGTCGAAGGTCCAGGTCATCCCCTACGGCGCGCCCCCGGCGGCGGCGCGCGACAAGGCCCTGGGAGGGGGATCCCCCCCGGGGGCGCCGCTCGCCCTCCTCTGGGCCGGCACATTCAGCGTGAGGAAGGGTGCCCACCACCTGCTGGAGGCATGGAGGTCCGGCGGCTTCGGCCGCAACGCGCGCCTTCGGGTGTTTGGCACGGTCGCGCTGCCCGAGCGCGTGCTCCGGCCCGTTCCCGACGGCGTCGAGCTCAACGGGCCGGTGCCCCGGCCCGAGCTCATGGCGAGGTACCTTGAATGCGACGCGCTCGTGTTCCCGACGCTGTGCGACGGATTCGGCATGGTCGTGACCGAGGCGTGGTCGTCCGGGCTCCCGGTGGTCACCACGCCAAGCGCGGGCGCGGCCGACCTCCTGAGGCCCGGTGAGAACGGGACCCTGGTTCGCCCCGGCGACCCGGGCGCCATAGCCGAGGCGATCGAGTGGTGCCTGTCCCACCGACCGCAGCTGCGCTCGATGCGCGAGTCGGCCCTCTCCACCGCCGAGAACTGGCAGTGGGCCGACTATAGGCGCACGCTGGGGGGCGCGCTGCGCCGCGCGCAGCTCTTCGGCCCCGCCCCATGAGCACCGCAAGCCCGCTCATCTGCCTCGTCACGCCCGGTCACGTCGCCTCGGCGCCACGCCTAGTGAAGGAGGCGGACGCGCTGGTCGAGGCCGGATACCGGGTCCACGTCGTCGCCGGGCGCCACTTCGCGCCCGCCGACGCGCTCGACGCCGACATCCTCGGCGCGGCGCAGTGGTCTCGCACGCTGGTGGGCTACGGTTCGGGCGCGGGACCGCTCGCCCGCAGGGTCCTGCGAAGCCTCGCGCGGCGGATGGTCGTGCACCCCCGCCTGGCCACGGTCAGGGTCGCGGCGATGGCGAGCCACGCCGAGGCCCTGAGGCTTAGCGCCGTCTCGGCGGCCATCCGCGCCCAGCTCTACGTCGGCCACAGCCTCCCCGCCCTGCCGGCCGTGGCCCTGGCGGCTCGTGCGCAAGGCGTATCCTACGGATTCGATGCCGAGGATTTCCACGGGGCCGAGACCGAGGCCGCGATGAACGAGCCCGCCGGGCGCGCGTCGACGCACGCGCTCCAAGCAAAGCTGCTGGCCGGGTGCGCCCATCTCACCGCGGCGTCGCCCCTCATAAGCCTCCAGTACAAGGTGACTTACCGCGTCGAGCCGCGCACGGTGCTGAACGTCTTCCCGCGCTCGCTGGCGCCGGCGTCGCGTGTGGATCCCGGACCCGTCGCGGAGGGCAGGCCCGCAAGATTCTACTGGTTCTCCCAGACGGTCGGCCCGGGCCGCGGACTGGAGGACATAGTGGCGATCATCGGCCGGATGCGCACCCCGGCTGAGTTGCACCTGCGCGGCTTTCCCGCGCCCGGATTCGCCGACCACCTGAAGGCCCTCGCGGTCCGTGCCGGCATGACCCGTTCCATCCGCTTCCTGCCGGCCGGGCCGCCGACCGAGATGGCCCGGCTTGCCGCTGGCGCCGACCTCGGGCTTTCGACGGAGCTGGCGACACCGCCGAACCGCAACCTCTGCCTTACCAACAAGGTGTTCGTGTACCTCCTCGCCGGCATCCCGCAGCTGCTCTCGAACACGGCGGCGCAGGCCAAACTCGCCCCCGATCTGGGCGCAGCGGCGATGCTCGCCGACCTTGCCGAGCCGGACTCGGCCGCCCGCCAGCTCGACCAGTTCTTCGCCGATCCGGCCCGCGTCTCGGCGGCCCGCGGCGCGGCATGGAATCTCGCAGTCAGCCGGTACTGCTGGGACGTGGAGAAGGCGCAGTTCCTCGAGTCGGTCCAGGCCGTCGTTCCCCTCCCCTGAGGACGCCCCGGCGACCGACCGCGTGCCCCATGGACCGCCCCACCCACCCAACAGTGCGCCGGCGCGAATCCGGAGAGGACTTCCACGGATGAGCGGCCGACTACCGCTCAGTTTCTCGGCCGGCCGGATTCTGATGCGCGTGCGACCGGCCCCAGTGGCGTCGCTCATCAAGCGGCTGCTCCGGATCCGACGCGTGGAAATCGCGACTGCGCAAGGGACGTTCTGGGTCGATCCCGCGAGCTACGCGGGCCTCGAGCTGGCCCAAACCGGCGCCTACGACCCCGCTACGCTTTCCGTGATCCGGCGGCTGGTCCGCCCGGCAAGCACGTTCATCGACATCGGTGCGAACGAGGGGTATTTCACCGTCGTGGCCAGCGGGCTTGTCGGCCCCTTGGGCCGGGTCATCGCCGTCGAGCCCCAGGCCAGGCTGGAGGCCGTGCTCGAGCGGAACCTGGCCCTGAATCGCTGCACCAACGTCGCCGTCATCCATGCGGCGATCTCGGACCACTCGGGAACGTCATTACTGCACCTGACGCCGGACGTGAACAACGCCGCCTCGGGCCTCGCGGCGCCGACGCGCTACAGGCTTGAGACGCAGCCAACCGTTCTGATGACCCTTGCTGACCTGCTGGCCAGGGCGCCCGGGGACTCCCCGATCGTGAAGATGGACATTGAAAGCTTCGAGCACGAGGCCATCCACGGCGGGGAGGCCCTGTTCCGCGCCGGCGCTGTGCGGGCGCTCATCCTCGAGCTCCACGCGGACATGCTGCGCAGGCGGGGCCTGGACGTCGACGCAGTGCCGCGGCTTCTGCGCGCGTGCGGGTACGAGCAGCATCCGCTCTTCAACGGCCTCGTCTGGGCGCGGCCGGGCACGCTCGAGCGCGGGCCCCCCCCCGAGTGCCCCGGCTCCGTGATCCCAGGGGGCAGGACACCGCTCCGTTGTTGTGCCCTCCCCGGCAACCGGCTTCCCTCCTCGGCCGTGATCGCAAGGCCAAGTCTGGTTGACCGGCTCCTCCGCGCCTACGCCAGGACGCGCTGGCGCGGATTCACCCGCCTTTGGAGGCTGTGCGGTCGCGCCCCCGATTCGTCGCTTCGCGCCACGACGTCGAAGGGGAGCGTCTTCGAGTTGTCACCGTTCTCGTACATCGACGCGATCGTCATCCGAGAAGGCTACTACGAGCCGGAGGTCACCGACGCCGTCGTGTCCAGCCTTGGCGAAGGCGTACTTTGGGACGTCGGCGCGAATTTCGGGCTTCATGGAATCACGGCCAAGGTCCTGCGGCCCGCCTCTCGCGTCGTCTGCTTTGAGCCGTCTCCTGAAATGCTAGGGCGCCTCTCGAGGAACCGTGCCCTGAACGGGCTCGACGTAGAGATTGTCGGCGCGGCCCTTTCGAACCGGGCCGGATCCCGAGTGCTCTCGCTGGGCCCTCCCGGCAACCCGGGAATGTCCACTCTGTCGCCCTGGACGGGCTCAACCTACTCGGGGACCCGCCTTGTCGCCGTAGCGCGGGGGGACGACCTGGCGGCGGATGGGCTCGTCCCGGCGCCGACCGTGATCAAGCTCGACGTCGAGGGCCACGAGCTGCCGGCGCTGGAGGGGATGCCCAGGATCCTGGGTTCGCCGTCGCTGGAGGCCGTCGTGTTCGAGGACGCCGGCGACAGGGAGACACCGGTGAAGGCGCTGCTCAGGGGGGCCGGATTCGCCTGCGAGCTTCTGGACCGCAGCCAAGGGTCCAGGCACGGGCTGGAGAACTTCGTGGCCCGCCGCCCCGCCGGCGCGCGGAAGGCGTGAGCAGCGGCGGACGCGTCGGGGATCCGCGGCGGGCCCCCGCGTCCGCGCGCCGCCGACTTGCCGCTTGAGCAGCCGCGGCTTTTGCCGCTCAAATGGCTTGAGCCAGGCTTTCGGCCGCAGAACCCAGGAGAACAAACCCACCCCGTGCCAAAGGTCATTCTTGGAATCGGAGGCCTGCTTGGACACGACGCCAACGCGGCCATCCTGGTCGACGGGCGGCTGGCCTTTGCGGCGCAGGAGGAGCGTTACACGCGGATCAAGCACGACGGCGCCTTCCCCAGGAACGCGATCACTGACGCCCTTCGCGCGAGCGGGCTGACCGGGGGCGACGTCACGCACGTCGTGTTCGCCGAAAAGCCCCTGCAGAGCCACCTGTTCGACCTCACCCGGCGACCGGGGAGCCCGCTGGCCCGCATGCTCGGCTTCGTCATTCCGGAGAAATGGCCGGGCCAGTACTCGCAGCCCGCGCGCGAGTTGATGCCGACCGCGCGCTTTCATTTCGCCTGGCACCACCTGACGCACGTGGCGGGGGCCTTCCACACGTCGCCGTTCGAGCGCACGGCCTTCCTGTGCATCGACGGCAAGGGCGAGGACTACAGCGCGAGCATGGGCGTCGTCGACCGCTGTGAATTGAGGTTGCTGTGGGAGCAGAGCTACGAGGAGGGCCTTGGCATGCTCTACACGCTGGTCACCCACTACCTCGGGTTCCTTTCCTTCGGCTCCGAATACAAGGTGATGGGGCTGGCGCCCTACGGGCGCCCGCGATTCGTCGAGGAGCTGTCCCGGCTCTTCACATCCGACCCCCGGGGCGGCCTGCGCCTTAAGGCCCAGGTTCAATTCAACTGGGCGTCCATGATGGCCGCGCTTCCCCTGATCGCCGACGCCACCGGCGTGCCTGTCCGGCGGCCGAAGGATCCGCTAGGCGACGAGCACGCCGATATCGCGGCTTCGCTCCAGCAGGTGTTCGAGGACGAGGTCTTCAAGATGGTCCGCTTCATCCGGGCGGAGACAGGCGAGGCCAACCTCGTGTTCTGCGGGGGGTGCGCCCAGAACTGCGTCGCCGCCGGGAAGCTGCGCAGCGCCGGGATCTTCAAGGGGCTCTTCACCTCGCCGGTCGGCGGCGACATGGGCAGCGGCCTCGGCGCGGCCCTCCTGCTGGAGCGCGAGCTCGCGGCGGGCGCTCCGGTCGCCGTCGACCACAACGGCTTCTATCTCGGATGCGATCCGGGGCCCATCCCCCCCGAGGCCGCCCGGTGGAGGGTGCCGGTCGAGGGCGATTTCGACGATTTCGTCGCCGGCCAGCTCGCCCAGGGCAAGATCGTCGCCTGGGTTCGGGGCAGGATGGAGCTTGGGGCGCGCGCGCTCGGCGCGCGCTCGATCCTCGCCGACGCCCGGCAGCCGGGTATGCAGTCCCGCCTGAATCTCGCCGTGAAGTTCCGCGAATCCTTCCGCCCGTTCGCCCCGCTGGTCCTCGCCGAGGACTGCCCGGAGTGGTTCGACACATCAGAGCCCAGCGACTTCATGCAGTACACGGCAAACCTGGTCGAGGCGCGCCGCGTGCCCCAGCCGGCGCATTTTTCCTCGCTGCGCGAGCGCCTCGACTTTCCCCGTTGCTCGATCGCCAGCGTCGTGCATGTCGACTACTCGGCGCGCCTCCAGACGGTGGCGCGCACCGTGCACCCGGACATGCACCGGCTGCTCAGCGCCTTCAAGCGGGCCACCGGGGTGCCCATCCTGATCAACACGAGCTTCAACGTCTCCGGACAGCCCATAGTCCGCACCGCGGCGGAGGCATGGGAATGCTTCCTAAACACCGACATTGACCTGCTCGTCCTCAACGACCAGCTCTTCCGCAATCCCCTCCAGAGGACGCGGGAGGAGAAACTGACATGGCTCGCAAGATTCGCCAACTCGGCCTGAAGCTCATTGTGCTCGCCCTGAGGGTCTGCGTGCGCGCGGCGCCCGCCGGCTGGCGCCGCAGCAACCGCGGGGTCACCCTGCGCGGCACCTGAGGCGCGAGGGGCCGCCGCCCTCAGTCCGCCTTCGCGCCCGGCGCGTCCGCTGGCCGGCGCTCCCAGAGCGTCCACAGGTCCGATTCGGCGCAGATGCGGAATTGCGCCTCAAGATCCGCGCCGTAGATCTCGAGCTTGAGGCGAGCTGCCGGAGGGTAGTACGCCACGCGCGGCACGAGCACGTGCGTCGCCTCGGCGGAAAGCTGGGCGAACGGCGGATGCGAGGTCCTGGTGAAATTGCGGCCGGGATCCCACGCGATCCAGTCGCCGCGCGGCGGGCTGTTTTCGAGCATGAGGGACCATGGATTGAAAAGGTCCATTGTCAGCAGACGGGCCCGGGGGCCAGCTCGCTGGCGGATGAGCCGCAGGGCGTCGTCGCAGCTGACCCACCATTGGGCCGGAGACATCCCAAGGGCGTTCACATCGCGCGCGATAAGGCTCCTGCGGATGACGGCAGGGTCAGCTTTTTCATTGGGCCAAAAGGGCAGCGGCATGTCCTTCAGGACGCCCGGCAGATACAAAGCACTGGCATCCGAATCCGCGGAAGGGCGATGCTTCCAGGCAGCTTGCACCACGGCCATCGCATCGGGCACCAGTATTGCCGCGGCAAGCCCGAGCGTCGCGGCCCCGTTGACCGCGACGACGAGCGGACGCGCTCCCGTCCGCCGCACCCCCTCGACCAGAAACAACCCGGCCAGGGGGAGAGCCGGCGCGACGCCGCCGTGGCTGTTGGCCTGGATCACGAGCATTCCAGAGGCGACTACCGCCAGGGAGCTCCAAGCGCTCCACCCGTTCCCTCGCGAAGCCCCAAGGTCCAATGCCATCAACGCAAGAACCACCGCGATCGCCGGCCAGTTGGAGACCCAAGCTGGCGTGACGTACGACCCGAGCTTCCACCATTCCTGACTGCCGCCTGCAGTCGCCAGATCCCTCACATATCCGGGAATACTAGACTTCGTAGCCGCAGCGACGAGCGCCGCGGTCGCAACGGCCGCCCCAACGAACCCTGCAGCGGCAACCCACCCGCCACGGTGGCGCAGCCAACCCGCCAACACCACCACGACGGTCACGGCGAAATAGTTCGCCTTGATGAACAGCAGGGCGCCCGTCATGACGCCGACCGCCAGAGCCTCCGAGCGCGGCGAGGCGCCGTCGCGCCGCTTCATCAACGCGCAGAGCCACGCCGCCAGCGCGACCGACCAGCCCAGTCTATTGTAGAAATTGCCGAACGTGAGCCGCCCATAGGACGTCCCAAGGACATGCGGCGCTCCAACCAGGAGCGCCAACCCGACCGCCAGAAGCCCCGCAGCAAGATCGCCCAGCCGAGGCCGGGCTATCCAAAAGGCGACCCCCGACACAGCCACCTGCAGGATGGCCAGCTCGCACGCAATGGATGCGGCACCGGGGCCCGTCAGGCGCATCGCCGCTGCGCCCAGTGCGAATGGCAGCGCCCCCACTATGCTATGAAAGTCCTGATGCGGCCGCTGGCCGAGATAGATCCGCCAGGCTCCGTCCAGAAAGGCCGCAGTGTCGTGCATGTTGTCCACGTGCTGCACCGCGCCGTTGCGCCATGTCAGGGCGGCCAAAACGGCCGCCGCCATCAGCGTCAGGAACGGGGCCATCCGACCGAGTCGGGGCACAGGATTCGATCTCGCCGGTGGCACACCCAACGGTCGCAAGCGCCCAAATCTCAGGCAAGCGTTGACTGGATCTCGGAGCCAGCGCCCGCGGCGACGAATGGCGCGGGCGAGACCAGCGGCCGCTTCCCGGCCGACGCGACGGCGTGGTGCCTCTCCCCGGGCCGGGCGTCGGAGCGCTATGAAAACGTGCGGCGGTTCTCCAGGGCGCTCCTGAGGGTCACCGAATCGGCATACAGGACGCCTCCGCCGCTCGGGATCCCAAAGCCGATTCGCGTGACGCGCACCTTGCGCCCCGACGGAACGTGCCCCAGCAGGTAGTTGCACGTCGCCTCGCCCTCGACGTCGTTCGGCAGCGCCAGCACGATCTCGTCGATCTCCCCGGATTCGATGCGCGCAAAGAGGCTCGAGATGTTGAGGTCGTCCGGGCCGACTCCGTGCAGCGGCGACAGCCTGCCGTGCAGAACGTGGTAGCCTCCCCTCCATGAGCCGCTTCTCTCGATGGCGACAAGGTCGGGCACTGCCTCGACGACGCAGACGCAGCGCTGGTCGCGCCTGGGATCCGCGCACACGGCGCACAGCGTGTCCTCGCTCAGATTGCCGCACCGGCCGCACCGGTGGACCGTCCGCGACGCCTCCCCGAGCGCCTCGACGAGCTCCGTCAGCTGCTCCGGCTTTCCGACGAGCAGGTGAAGCGCCATCCGCTCCGAGGAGCGGTACCCGACCCCGGGGAGCTTTCGAAGGGCCTGCTGGAGCCTGTCGAACGCGGTGGACACGCCCGTCAGAGGATTCCCGGCATCTGGAACGCAGACGTCACCTTCTGCATCTCGCTGTCATTCAATTCCTTGGCTTGCTTCGCGGCGTCCTGGATGGCGGCGAGCACCGTGTCAGACACAAGTTTCGGGTCCTCCTTGAGAAATTCGGGGTCGAGCGAAAGCGCCAGAAACCTTCCCGACGCGTTGACCCTGACCTTGACGGCTCCGCCGCCGGCGGTCACGTCGATCTCGCGGGCGTCGAGCTGGGCCTGGAGCGTCTCGATCGCGCGCTGCATCTTCTGTGCCTGTTTGAGGAGTTTTCCTACGCCTGCCATGGGGGCGGAGTTTGAGCGCGGCAGGGGAAATAACGAGGCGTTTCTGTGAAAATCTCCGTGCGGGACCCTGTCCCTCCGTGTTACGCACAAGTATGGCCGCGCCCACTGTGCTCATCATCCTCGCCGAAGGCTTTGAGGAAATCGAGGCCGTCACACCCATCGACATCCTGCGGCGTGCGGGGGCCGAGGTCACCATCGCAGCCGCGGCGGAGGGCATCCACGTGACCGGGCGCAGCGGCCTGACCCTTCATGCCGACACGACCCTGGCGGCTGCCGAGGGGACCCGGTTTGACTGCGTCGTCGTTCCCGGAGGGCCCGCGGTAGGAAAGCTTCGGGCGGATCCGCGCGTCGCCAGGCTCCTGAGGACGCAGAGCGAGAGCAACGGCTGGATAGCGGCGATCTGCGCCGCGCCGGTCGTGCTCAAGGACGCGGGAGTGCTCGGCGGCCGGCGCCACACGGCCCATTTCTCCGTCGCCGCTGAACTGCCCGCCGCGCTGCTTGGCGAGCGCGTCGTCGCCGACGGCCGGGTGATCACCTCGCGCGGCGCAGGGACGGCCGTCGACTTCGGGCTTCTCCTCGTGGAGAAGCTCTTCACGGCGCAGAGGGCGTCGGAGGTCGCGCGCTCGATCTGTACCTGAAAATACGCAGCCCTAAGGGGTTGCGCCCGGTGGGACGCGTAGTTGGTATCTTGATTCGGTAGGGTTCCACCCGGCCAACCCCATGGGCTACCAAATCCGGCCCCTTGTCGTCGCTGCCCGCGGAAGTGACGGGGCGAAGCGTTCTCAAAATCGATGTGCGGAATTGCCGGAATCATAGACGCCAGCGCCCCCGCCGCGGCGCGTGAGGAGGCCGTCGGAAACATGTGCGCCGCGATGTTTCACCGGGGCCCCGACGAATCCGGCGTCCGGTCCCGCGGGCCCGCGACGCTCGGGATGCGCCGCCTGGCCATTTTCGACCCGGCCAATGGGCACCAGCCCATGACGACGCCGGATGGGCGCCACACCCTCGTCTTCAACGGGGCCATCTACAACTTCCGCTCCCTTCAGCGGGAGCTCGAGTCCGCCGGGTGGACGTTCCGCACCCGGTGCGACACGGAGGTGCTTCTCGCCGCCCTCGCGCACTGGGGCGAGGGCGCCCTCGGGCGCCTTCGCGGGATGTTCGCGTTTGCCCTGTGGGATTCCGCCGACGAGTCGCTCCTCGCCGCGCGCGACCCCTTTGGGATAAAGCCGCTCTACTACAGCCTCGGGGGCGGGCGCCTCGCGTTCGCCTCCGAGACAGGCGCGCTGCTGGCCTCCGGCGCGATGGCGGCGGACATCGACCCCGTCTCGGTGGCCGATTACCTCGCCTGGTTCGCGGTCCCCGCGCCCCGGACGATCTACCGCGGGATAATGAGCCTCCAGCCCGGGGAGTGCATGCGGTTCGCCCGGGGGCAGCTCGCCGTCCGCGCGACATGGTCGTTCAGGTCCATTCCCGGCGGCCAGGCCCCGTGCGCGTCGCGCCGCGAATTTGTGCGCGGCCTGCGCGAGCGGCTCGACGACACCATCCGGGCCCACGTGGTCGCGGACGTCCCGGTGGGGGCGTTTCTTTCGGGCGGGCTTGATTCAGCCGTGGTCGCCGGGCTCATGTCGCGGGCGACCGGCAGCCCGCTCAAGACCTTCTCCATCGCATTCGAGGAGGACCGCTTCTCGGAGGCCGCCGACGCCGAGGCGAGCGCGCGGCATCTCGGCACCGTCCACAGCACGCGGATCCTGACTGGGGCCGAGGTGGCCGGCGACATCGACAAGCTCATATCCTCCTGCGACCAGCCAACGGGCGACGGGGTAAACACCTATTACGCGAGCCAGGCGGCCAGGGAGGGCGGGGTCAAGGTGGCGTTGTCCGGCCTCGGGGGCGACGAGCTCTTCGGCGGCTACCCCTCGTTCCGCGTCATTCCTGCGCTGTCGCGCTGGCTGCCGCTCTGGTTGCTCCTGCCGGCGCCCCTGCGCTCGCGCCTTGCGGACCGCGTCGGCTCCGGCGGGACGCGCGCCCGGAAGCTATCGGACATGCTGCGCAGCGCCCGGGATGCGCATGAGCTCGCGGCCATGCAGCGGCGCGTCTTTCCGGAGGCGAGGCGGAGGTCGCTGCTGGCGCCCGAGGTCATCGCCCAAGTTGAGGGAGCCTCCCCCTTTCACCCGCGCCTCGGCGCGCTGCGCGGCGACGTGGGCGCGCGCGACCTTTTCTCCCTGGTGAGCGCGTGGGAGACGAGCACGTACATGGCCGATGTCCTCCTGCGCGACAGCGACGTCATGAGCATGCGCCATTCGCTGGAGCTGCGGGTTCCGTTCGTCGACCGCCCCCTGGTCGAATGGATCTGGGGCCAGCCGACCCGCTTCAGGGACGACCGCCGAAATCCGAAGTCGGCGCTGGCGGAGGCAGCCGCGGACGTCCTTCCCCCGGGTCTGGCCGGCCGCAGGAAGAAGGGCTTCACCCTTCCCTTCCCCGTCTGGATGCGCAGGGAGCTCCGGCCGTTCCTCGAGGACACGTTCGCCCTCGCGAGCATCGGGCGAAGCGGCCTCTTCTCGCCCGGCCCCGTCCAGTCCCTCTGGCGGGAATTCGCGTCGGGGGGGGAGGACCGCGAGTGGTCGCGGGTGTGGAGCCTTGCGGCGCTCATCGCATTCGTCAACTTGAGGCGGCCGGACCGGACCGTCCAGTCGTCCGCCGCGCGCTGACCCAAAGTGGACTACCTTCTGCTCACGCCCGATCTGTTCAGCACCGACGGCGGGATCAGCCGCATGCTCAGGCTCTACCTGAAGGCTTTGTGCGAGAACTCGGGCGAGAGCGACAAGGTGCGCCTTCTGTCGCTGAACGACCAGCTCCTCGACTCGACCGACCTGCGCCGCTACACCACTGGCCGGCTCGCCGAATGGGAGGTCTGCAGCCGCAACAAGGTCAGGTTCTGCGAGGCGGCGCTGCGCCTGGGAATGCGGTCGGACCGGATCGTCTGCGGGCATGTCGCCCAGCTGCCCCTTGCGTGGGCGGCGTGCCGGTTCTCGCGGCGGAAGGCCTACTACCTGGTCGCCCACGGGATCGAGGTGTGGCGCCCCTTCACGATTCTCGAGGGGCGCGCCCTGCTCGGGGCCCGCCTTGTCCTTTGCGTGAGCGAATTCACGCGACGCCAGCTGCTGGAGCACTGCCCCGTCCCTACCGAGCGGACAGCGGTTCTCCCTAACGCGCTCGATCCATTCATGGAACCCCTGGCGCCCGCCCCCGCCGCAGCGGGCCCGCCCGTGATCCTAGTCGTGTCCCGCCTCTCGGTCACTGAGAGCTACAAGGGGATCGATCACCTGATCGAGGCCATGCCCGCGGTCCGGGCGTCGGTTCCGGATGCGCGGCTTCGCATCGTGGGGCGCGGGGACGCGCTTCCCGGCCTCCAGGAGCTCGCCCGGCGGCTCAACCTGGGCGAAGCCGCATCCTTCGCAGGCTATGTCGGCGATTCGGAGCTCCATGGCGAGTTTGCGCGCTGCCGGATGTTCGCCCTGCCCAGCCAGAAGGAGGGATTCGGCCTGGTCTACCTCGAGGCAATGGCGCACGGCCGTCCATGCCTGGGCGCGCGCTCTGGCGGCACCCCGGAGGTGATTACGCCCGAGGCCGGCGTGCTCGTCGAATACGGCGACGTGCCCGGCATCGCCGCCGCGATCGTCGCGGCCCTGGGCCGACCCTGGCCGGTCGGGCCCGTGGTCGGGCGATCCCGGGAGTTTTCATATTTGCGGTTCAAGGAGCGCCTTGGATCATTGATATCGCAATGAACGGCCCCACCGAGAGCCCCGCGGCCGTGGCACGCGAGGACGACCTTATCATCGAGGCAGGCCGGGCCGACGTCCATTACTGGAGGGACCTCTGGCTCTACAGGGACCTCCTGGGCCTCCTCACGTCCAGGGACATCAAGGTGCGCTACAAGGAGACGTACCTCGGAATCAGCTGGGCCCTGATCCAGTCCGTGGTCACCAACATCGTCTTCACGTTCGTCTTCGGCAAGCTGGCGGGCATGTCGGCGGGCGGGGTCCCGTATCCCCTTCTGGTCCTCGCGGGGCAGCTCCCCTGGCAGTTCTTCTGCGCCGCGCTGTCGGGGTCGAGCGCGAGCCTTATCTCGAATACCAACCTCATATCCAAGGTGTATTTCCCGAGGCTCATCATCCCGCTGTCCTCCATCGGCGTTGCCACCGTCGAGTTCCTGCTTGTCCTGGTGCTCTACTTCGGCGCTTCGATCTGGTTCGGGAGGTTCCCGTCGTGGCACTGGGCCCTGCTCCCCCTGTTCATCGTCGTCGCCCTCACGCTCGCATTTGGGGCCGGGGTCTGGCTCACGGCCCTCACCGTCCGGTACCGTGATTTTAAACACATCGTTCCGTTCCTCATCCAGATCGGGTTCTTCATCTCGCCGGTCGGCTTCAGCACGGGGGTAGTCCCTCACTGGCGCAACCTTCTCGACCTCAACCCGATGACCGGGGTCATTGACGCGTTCCGCTGGTGCCTCCTGAGCGACGCCCAGCCCTTCGACTTCCAGGGCATAGGCTGCTCCATCGCCCTTTCCGCGCTGCTGGTGCTCTCCGGGCTCTGGTACTTCCGCAGGACGGAGCGGACGATGGCCGACATCATCTGACAGGGACACATGCCCGCCGATCCCATCATCACGGTCGAGAATGTCTCGAAGCGCTACCTGCTCGGTCACCGCGTCCACGACGACACCCTCAGGGACCGGATCGCGCGCGCCATGCGCTCGGCGACCTGGTGGGCGCGACCCGGGGACCGTCCCGCCAAGCGCTCCGTCGAGGAGTTCTGGGCGCTTAGGGACGTGTCGTTCGAACTCAACCGCGGGCAGGTCCTGGGCATCGTCGGCCGCAACGGCGCCGGCAAGTCGACCCTCCTCAAGATCCTCTCGCGAATCACCGAGCCGACCTCCGGGCGAATCCGGATGAGGGGGCGCGCGGCGAGCCTCCTAGAGGTGGGCACGGGTTTCCACCCGGAATTGACCGGCCGGGAGAACGTCTACCTGAACGGCGCGATCCTCGGGATGAGGAAGGCGGAGATCGCCCGCAAGTTCGACGAGATCGTCGCCTTCTCCGAGATCGAGCGCTTTCTTGACACGCCGGTGAAGCACTATTCCAGCGGCATGTACGTCCGGCT
>Ga0209415_10001029_pt1 | contig 52993 bp, 46 predicted proteins | sample PeaSoiSIISIP2007_FD_187696 | JGI IMG/M metagenome (GOLD analysis project Ga0209415, IMG submission 187696) | Peat soil microbial communities from Weissenstadt, Germany - SII-SIP-2007 (SPAdes) (version 2) | ecosystem: Environmental > Terrestrial > Soil > Wetlands > Peat | place: Germany... | reverse complement strand
ATCTTCGCCAAGGCCATCGAGGGGGTGGACGACTACGACGAGCAGTTCGCCAAGCTCCTCGACAAACACAGTGTCACCGAGTGCTACTGGGAGCTCGTGATCACCGACATCATCGACGCCCTGGCCGTTCTCCGGCCCGTCCACGATTCGTCGGACGCGGTGGACGGGTACGTCTCGCTCGAGGTGGCCCCGGCCCTGGCCCACGACACCGACGCCACGGTGTCATCGGCCCGGGCGCTCCACGAACGGATCCGGAAACCCAACCTCTTCGTCAAGATCCCGGCCACGGCCGAGGGGGTCCCCGCCATCCGGACCATGATCGGCGAGAAGAGGAGCATCAACGTCACCTTGATCTTCAGCCTCGACCGGTACGCCGAGGTCATGGAGGCCTACGTCGGCGGCCTCGAGGACGCGGTGGCGGCAGGGGCCAAAGACCTCTCGGCGATCCGGAGCGTCGCCTCCTTCTTCGTCTCCCGGGTGGACACCGAGGTCGACCGCCGTCTCGAGACGGCCGCCGCCGACGCCGCCGACGACGCCACGCGCCGGACCCTCCTCGACGCCCGGGGCACGGCCGCCGTGGCCCAGGCCCAGGAGGCCTACCAACAGTTCCTGAGGGTCTTCTCCGGTCCCCGCTGGGAGGCGCTGGCGGCCAAGGGGGCGAAGGTCCAGCGCCCGCTGTGGGCGTCGACCTCCACCAAGAACCCCGCCTACCCCGACCTGGCCTACGTCGATCCGCTGATCGGGCCGGAGACGGTGAACACGATGCCCGACGAGACGATCGCCCACTTCCTCGACCACGGGGTGGTGGCCCGGACCGTGGACGCCCGGCCCGGTGAGGCGGCGGCGACCCTGGCCGGCCTCGGGACCCTCGGGATCGACATGGCGGACGTGGCCAAGACCCTGGAGGACGAGGGGGTGGCCAGCTTCTCGAAGTCCTTCGACGAGCTCATGCAGTCGCTGACCGACAAGGCCAACGCCCTGGCGGCAGGTCGTTGACGCGAGGAGGCCCCCAGAATGACCGATGACGCCGCCGGCCTGATCGAACGGCTGGGCACGCGCGACGCCGGTCTCTGGCCGGACGGGAACGTCTCACCCACGCGGCTCGGCTGGCTCGACGTCCCCCGCCGGCTCGAGTCCGACGCGGCCGATCTGGCCGCCTGGGCGTCGGGGATCCCCCAGTCGACGGTGATCCTCCTCGGGATGGGCGGATCGTCGCTCGGTCCCGCCGTTCTCGAGTCGATCCTGTCCGGGACGGGAACGCCCGGGGGACCGGGGACCGGCCGCCGACGGCTGGTCGTCTGCGACACCACCCACCCGGCCACGGTCTCGTCGCTCGACTTCTCCGACGCCTTCGTCCTCGTCTCGTCCAAGTCGGGGACGACCCTCGAACCGAACGTCCTCCTCGACCACGCCTGGTCCCGACTTCCCGATCCCAGCCGCTACGCCGTGATCACCGATCCCGGGACCCCGTTGTCCAAGCTGGCGGCCGAACGGGGACTGGCCCGCTGCTTCGAGAACCCCCCGGACATCGGCGGTCGGTACTCCGTCCTCTCGTACTTCGGGATGGTTCCCGCCGCGCTGATCGGCTACGACGTGGCCGAGCTCTGCGGACGCGCCCTCGGTGCCGAGCTGACCGAGGCGGCCGGACTGGGGATGGCCATGGGCGAGGACGCCCGCCAGGGTCGGGACAAGGTCACCATCGTCGTCCCCGAGGCCTACGCGTCGTTCGGTCTCTGGGTGGAGCAGTTGGTGGCGGAGTCGACGGGCAAGCGCGGCCTCGGGTGCATCCCGGTCCCCACCACCGATCCCGAGGTCGGTCCCGATCGCCACGTGGTCCCGCTCCACCCGGCCACCCCGGCCGACATCGCCGAGCAGTTCTACCGGTGGGAGGTGGCCGTGGCCGTCTGCGGCCATGTCCTCGGCATCGACCCCTTCGACGAGCCGAACGTGGCCGAGTCGAAGAAGAACACCAACGACGCTCTGGCCAGCCTGCCCCTGCCCGCGGTGGAGACGGCCGACGCCGGCGGGGTCTTCTCCTGGTTGGACGAGGTCGTCCACCCCGGCGACTACGTCTCGCTCCAGGCCTATCTCCCCTTCGGCCAGGACGACGCCCTCCAGGCGCTCCGGCGACGCGTCCGGGACCACCTCGACGGGGCGGCGGTCACCGCCGGCTACGGGCCCCGCTTCCTCCACTCGACCGGCCAGCTCCACAAGGGAGGTCCGAACTCGGTGGTGGCCGTCCAGATCGTCTCGGCCACGCCCGGGCCCGAGCTCGCCATCCCCGGGAAGGACTACGACTTCGGGACCCTGATCGCGGCCCAGGCCCTGGGCGACCACCGGAGCCTCCTCACCCATGGCCGCCGGGTCATCCGGGTGGCGGCGGACGACCTCTCCACGATCGCCTGAATCCGGTCTCATGACGGTCGGGGCGCCACCGGGCATCGAGGTCGACGACATCGACGTCCACGACGCCGTCGTCCCCGTCGCCCACGAGCTCGACACCGTCAGCCCTCCCCCGCCCCTCGTCCTCATCGTCTTCGGCGCGTCCGGTGATCTGGCGGCGCGCAAGCTCCTCCCCGCCATCGCCGGCCTGGCCGACCACGGGGCACTGGCCGACGGCTTCACGGTGGTGGGTGTGGCCCGGACCCAATGGAGCGACGAGGACTTCCGAAAGGTCGCCCTGGGAGCCGTGGCCGAGCCCAGTCCGGCCTGGAAGAAACTGGTCGCCCGGTTCCGCTACGTCGCCGGCGAGTACGGCCACCCCGACACCTTCGACAAGCTGAAGGCGGTCCTGGACGACTCCGACAAGAACCTGGGGACGGCGGGCAACCGCCTCTTCTATCTGGCGACCATCCCCGATCTCTTCGGCACCGTGGCCACCGCCCTCGGCAAGCACGGCTGCGCGGCGCCGGGCCCCGAGGGCTCGTTCGCCCGCCTCCTCGTCGAGAAGCCCTTCGGCCGCGACCTGGCCAGCGCCCTGGCCTTGAACGCCACGCTCCACGACGCCTTCGACGAGTCCCAGATCTTCCGGATCGACCACTACATGGGCAAGGAGACGGTCCAGAACGTCCTGGCCCTCCGCTTCGCCAACGCCGTCTTCGAACCGGTCTGGAACCGCCGCTACATCGACAACATCCAGATCACCGTGGCCGAACAGCTCGGGGTCGAGCACCGGGGCGGCTTCTACGAGACGGCCGGGGCGCTCCGCGACATCGTCCAGAACCACGTCATGCAGGTCCTGGCCCTCACCCTCATGGAGCCACCGGCCGACATCGGCGCCCAGAGCATCCGCGACGAGAAGGTCAAGCTCCTCCAGGCCGTCGTCATCCCCAGCGTGGACGAGGCGGTCGGGTCCGCCGTCCGGGCCCAGTACACGGCGGGGGCGATCCTCGGCGATCCGGTCGTCGCCTACCGCGAGGAGCCCGACGTCGACCCCCACAGCCGGACCGAGACCTTCGTGGCCATGAAGATCGCCGTCGACAACTGGCGCTGGGCCAACGTCCCCATCTACATCCGCACCGGGAAGCGGCTGCCCAAACGGGCCACCGAGGTGACGATGCAGTTCCAACGGGTCCCCCACCTGGCCTTCGGGAGTGCCCTCTCCCGGGACCTCCAGCCGAACGCCCTCGTCCTGCGCATCCAGCCCGACGACGGGATCTGCCTCCGCTTCGGGGCCAAAGTCCCCGGCGAGGCGTTCCGGGTCCGCTCCGTGGGGATGGACTTCTCCTATGCCGAGACCTTCCCGGGCCCGGCCACCGACGGCTACGAGCGCCTCCTCCACGACGCCATGATCGGCGACGCCACCTTGTTCATCCGGACCGACGAGGTCGAGCAGGCCTGGCGGATCACCGACCCCTTCCTCGAGGCCTGGTCGGAGGAGGGGGTCCCCCTGGCCCACTACCCGGCCGGGACCTGGGGACCCCGCGAGGCCGAGCTCCTCCTGGCCAACGACCTCCGCCGGTGGCGCGACCCGTGACGACGGACAACGTCCTCATCGTCGACGACGTCGCCCCTGTATTCGCCGACACCGTCATCGAGTCCTTCGCCAACCGGGTCGAGCCCGGCTTCACCCTCGTCCTCTCCGGCGGCCCCACCGCCCGGCTCTGCTACGAGCGCCTGGCCGACGTCGGTGCCGCCGCCGTCGACTGGAGCCTGGTCGACGTCCTCATGGGCGACGAGCGCTGCGTCGCACCCGAGGACCCCGACGCCAACCAACGGCTCGTCCGGGAGGCCCTCCTCGACCGTGTCGCCCCGGTCGCCGCCTTCCACCCCATGTCCTGCGCGGAGGTCGACGACTACGACCGCCTGGTGGCCTGGATCCCCGCCCTCGATCTCGTCCACCTCGGCCTCGGACCCGACGGACACACGGCCTCTCTCTTCCCCGGTTCGCCCGATCTCGATCCACCACCGGGCCGGATGGCCGTCGTCACCCGCGATCCGAACGGCCTGAACCCCCACGACCGGATGACCCTCACCTACACCGCCATCGCCCGGGCGCGGCGCGTCGTCTTCACCGTCTCCGGCGAGTCCAAGCGCGAGGCCTTCGCCAAGATCCGCTCCGGGATCGACCTCCCCGCCACCCGGGTCCGGGCCGCCGAGATCCTCTGGATCGTCGACCGCGACGCCGCCGGTGGCTCGAAACCCCACCACTAAGGTGACCCCCGTGGACCGACACGACCTTCTCGTCGCCACCCTCGGCGACCTGCAGGCCGAGGCCCGGGCCGTCCGCCGCGCCACCCACGGGAACCGGGTGACCTATTCCCCGAAGGTCTTCATCCCCCTCACCCACCTCTGCCGCGACCGGTGCGGCTACTGCACCTTCGCCAAGCCCCCCGCCCGCGTGGCCGCCCCCTACCTCTCGCCCGAGGAGGTCCTGGCCATCGCCCGGGCCGGGGCCGCCGCCGGCTGCCACGAGGCCCTCTTCACCCTGGGCGAGGCCCCCGAGGACCGCTATCCGGCGGCCCGGAGTTGGCTCGACGCCCACGGCTACCGCTCCACCGTCGACTACCTCGTGGCCGCCTGCTCCCTCGTCCGGGACGAGACCGGCCTCCTCCCCCACGCCAATCCCGGCGCCCTCGGCTCCGACGACCTGGCCCGGCTCCGGGAGGTCTCGGCCAGCCAGGGGATGATGGTCGAGTCCCTCGACCCCGACCTGGCCTGCCACCGGGGGGCACCGGACAAGACCCCCGAGCGCCGGCTGGCCACCCTGGCCCTCGCCGGCGAACTGGCCATCCCCTTCACCACCGGCCTCCTCGTCGGGATCGGCGAGACCCGTTCCGGCCGCCTCGAGACCCTCGGTGCCATCGCCGACTCCCACCGGTCCTTCGGCCACATCCAAGAGGTCATCGTCCAGAACTTCCTCCCGAAGCCCGGGACGGCCATGCACGGAGCGCCGCCCTGTCCCCCCGACGAGCTGGCCTGGACGATCGCGGTGGCCCGGCTCCTCCTCCCCGCCGACGTCCACCTCCAGGCCCCGCCCAACCTCTCCGACGACCTCGCCCCCCTCCTCGCCTCGGGCATCGACGACTGGGGCGGCGTCTCCCCGGTGACGATCGACCACGTGAACCCCGAACGGGCCTGGCCCGGCCTCGACATCCTCCGTTCCGCCACCGAGGCGGCCGGGATGGTCCTCGCCCCCCGCCTCACCGTCTATCCCGAGTTCGCCCGCGATCCCGAGCGCTTCCTGGACCCGGCCATGCGCTTCTGGGTCCTCGACCGCTCCGACGCCGAACACCTGGCCCGCGACGACCCCTGGGTCTCGGGTGGGACGGTGGGTCCTCCCGTCCTCCTCGGTCCGGACCCCGGTCTCCCCTCGCCGTCCCCGGCCGCCGGATCCCCGGTGGCCGAGGTCCTCGCCGGCGTCACCCTGGGCCAGGAGCTCGGTGAGGACGAGATCGTGACCCTCTTCGGGGCCCGGGGTCCCGAGGTCCGGGCCGTGGCCGAGGTGGCCGACGATCTCCGGGCCCGGACGGTGGGCGACGTCGTCACCTGGGTGGCCAACCGGAACATCAACTACACGAACGTCTGCACCTTCAAGTGCCGGTTCTGCGCCTTCTCGAAGGGACCGCTCTCCCTCAACCTCCGCGGCGCGCCCTATCTCCTGGAGCTCTCCGACATCACCGACCGGGTCCGCGAGGCGGAGGAGGCCGGTGCCACCGAGGTCTGCCTCCAGGGCGGGATCCACCCGAAGTTCGACGGCGACTACTACCTGGAGGTCATCTCGGCCGTCCGGGCCGCCACCGACCGGATCCACATCCACGCCTTCACCGCCCTGGAGGTGACCGAAGGAGCCAAGCGACTCGGCGAGCCCCTCGCCGACTACCTCCGTCGCCTGAAGGACGCCGGCCTCGCCACCCTCCCCGGCACGGCGGCGGAGATCCTCGACGACGAGGTCCGCGCCGTCCTCTGCCCGGACAAGATCACCACCGACGAGTGGCTCGAGGCCCACCGCACCGCACACTCGATCGGGCTCCGCTCCAACGTGACCATCATGTTCGGCGCCGTCGAACAGCCCCGGTCGTGGGCCCGCCACCTCATCCGGACCCGTGACCTCCAGCGCGAGACGGGGGGCTTCACCGAGTTCGTCCCCCTCCCCTTCGTCCACATGGCGACCCCGCTCTACCTCCAGCGCCGGGCCCGCCGGGGACCGACCTTCCGCGAGGCTCTCCTCATGCACGCCGTCGGTCGGATCGCCTACCACGGTGCCATCGACAACATCCAGGTCTCCTGGGTCAAGATGGGCACCGCCGGCGCGTCCCAGGTCCTCCGGGCAGGCGCCAACGACCTGGGGGGCACCCTCATGGACGAGAACATCTCCCGCGCCGCGGGCGCCTCCCACGGCCAATTCATGGGTGAGGACGAATTCGCCTCCGTCGTGGCCCCCCTCGGCCGGACCCTCGAACAACGCACCACCCTCTACGGGCGCGTCCCCGCCCCCTGCTGACGCCCGTGGCCGACGATGGCGCCACCGACCCGGTCCTCGAGGCCGGGGTCACCGACCCCGACGTCCCCCCCCTCGTGGCCGACACCGCCGGCGCCGAGGACACGGCCGGGGAGAATCTCGACCCGGACCGGGCCCGGCTCGTCGAGAACCTCCTCGACTCCTGCGGGGTCACCGAACGGCGCGAGCTCTACCGGGGCATCTTCGCCACCGTCGCCGGACTGGCCGCAGAGCACACCGAACCGATCGACCTGAAGCTCGCCTCCGCCGCCCTGGCCGAGATGGCCGAGGCCTTCCGCGTCTTCCGTCCCTACCGCGACGCGCTCAAGGTGACCTTCTTCGGCTCGGCCCGCACCCTCCCCGACGATCCCCTCTACGTCCAGAGCCGCCGTCTGGCCGAGCGGATGGCCGGTCACGGCTGGATGGTGGTCACCGGCGCGGGGCCCGGGATCATGGCCGCCGGCATGGAAGGTGCCGGGCGCGAGCGATCGATCGGCGTGAACATCCGCCTCCCCCACGAGCAGGGGGCCAACCCCTTCATCGCCCAGGACCCGAAACTGGTCGAGATGCGCTACTTCTTCACCCGCAAGCTCATGCTCATCAAGGAGTCCGACGGCTACGCCGTTCTCCCCGGAGGATTCGGCACCCTCGACGAGGCCTTCGAACTCCTCACCCTCCTCCAGACGGGCAAGGCCCAGCCTGCCCCCCTGGTTCTCCTCGACGTCCCCGACGGCACCTACTGGCGCGGATGGCAGCGCTTCGTCGACGAACAGGTGGCGACCCGCGGCCTCGTCTCCCCCGAGGACCATTCCCTCTACCGGATCACCGCCGACGTCGACATCGCCACCGACGAGATCCTCGGCTTCTTCCGCAACTACCACTCGGTCCGCTGGGTGGGCGACCTTCTCGTCATGCGGCTCAAGCACACCCCCACACGCGCCCAGATCGCGTCGCTCAACGCGGACTTCGCCGACATCGTCCTCACCGGGGCCATCCGGCCCTCCAAGCCCCTCTCGCCGGAACGGTCGAGCAATGACCACGTGGACCTTCCCCGTCTGGCCTTCCGTTTCAACCGCGTCCACTACGGCCGGCTCCGCCAGATGATCGACGTCGTCAACGGCTGGGTCTCCTGATCCGGCGGAGACTCTCCGCGTCCCCGAGCCACAGACCCCCGCTCGTCTCGTCCATCGGCGACGCTCCGGTGGCGCGGAATCCGATCTCCGGGACACCCGGAGTCCGGCAGCCCCTGCCGGTGATTCTTCGCATACTCTGATCAGCTTCACCGGCCAACGCACGTCGCGGGCACCGGGCCTCACGAGACCTCCGGGAGGACGGGGTTGGAACGTCAGTCTCTCGCTCGTCAGCTCCGAGTGAAGCGCTCGGAAATGATGGCCCTGGAGTTGGAGGACGTCGCCCTCCGGCTGTTCGAAGAGCGCGGGTTCGCGGAGGTGACGGTCGACGAGATCGCTTCGCAAGCCCAAATCTCGACGCGGACGTTCTACCGCTACTTCCCCGGCAAGGAAGACGTGCTCCAGCTGAGGATCGACACACGGAGCGACGCCCTCCGAACGGCGTTGGCGGTCCGTCCCGACGATGAACCGCCGCTCCAGACGCTGCGGCTGGCGCTCGTGGAACAGCTGGCGACGGAGGACGCTGACGTTCTCAGACGGTGGATCGCCGTCGTCGCGGCCACGCCGAGCGTGCTCAGGTCGGTGGTCGGTGGGATCCAGCTCAAGTCCCACCGCGTCATGGCCGAGTTCTTCGGCTCTCGCCTGGGCGTTCCGAGTGACTCCCTCGTCCCCACGATGCTGGCCGCGGCCGCGGGAGGCGTCATCCAGGCTGCCCATACGCACTGGTTCATCCACGGAGGGGACCTCGCCGCCACGATCTCCGAGAGCCTCCAAGTCCTGGAGAAGGGCATCGGCACGGATCCCCGAACCTGGTCGTCGGGCATCACCGCTTCGCGGAACCCTCGCCTGGCCAACCGGGACCCCGTGACGACGTCCGAGGCCTGACGCCACGCGGTCATCACGTCAAGAACGCCTCTGACCTGCTCATTGACAGACCAAGTCACACTTGACAGACTCTGCCAGCACGGCGGCCGGGGTCGTGATCCGCGCGGGGGGTGATCGTGACGCCAGGGGTGATCGTCGGCGGAGCTTGTCACCGCCCGGGCGACGGCGTTCGAGGCCCGGCCCGCGCCTCTTGGGCGATCCTCGCCCCTCTCGACCCGGCGCAGGACACTGTCGCACGGCGGTCGACCATCGAGAGCCTGAGTTTGTTGGCACGAGTCGTCGGGTGATCGAATCTCACGATCGTTACGACCAGGGGGAGGTCCGGTGATCGTTGTCAGGGGCTCTCGGGGGTGGGCTCTCGCCCTCGCGGTCCTGGCGGTGGTGGCGGTGGCCGCAACCGGTTGTGGTACCAGCTCCCCTGCGACCTCGAGGCCGGCGGTGATCGCGTCGGGTCAACTACCCCCCTCGGTCGTCCTCGTCGGCGGAACCCGCGGCGCCAAGTCGGCAGGGTCGACGGGCACGACGATCCCTCTGGCCAAACAGGACCCGACCACCGCCCTCTTCACCGCCATCGGCGTCTTCCAGTCATGTCTGAAAGGCCTGGGAGTGACCTTCCAGGGGGCGCCCAGTGCCAACAATCCCAACTCGCCGACCAACAACCCCTCATACCTGAAGAGCCTCACCACCTGCGCCGCCCAGAGCAATATCGTCCAGGCGCTCAAGTCCGAGCAGACGGCCCAGGATGACCTGACGCCGAAGCAGGTCGCCAACGAGAACAAGATCTATCTCAAATGGCGCACCTGCATGATCGCGCGCGGGTGGGGGGTGCCCGAGCCGAAACCCGACGCCAAGGGCGCCCTCTTCTCGTTCGGTACCGGCGGCGGCGGACCCCAGCTGACACCGCCGCCGGGCCAGAGTCTGCTGTCGAGTCCCGACGTCGAAGCCTGCGTGACCCTGGCACAGGAAGGGAGAAGCTGATGCGTCGCTGGTGGTCGACCCTGTCACGACGGAACAAGCTGGTCACCGGCGTGGTCCTGGCGGTGCTGGTGGTGGCCGGCGTGGTGGCCTCCACGCAGTCCGGCGGTGCCACCTCGACCAAGAACCAGGAGGTCATCATCCTGAACACGGTCCAGCGCCGGACTCTTCAATCGACTCTGGCGTTGACCGGCACCCTCGCCCGCAAGCAGATTCGCAACATCACGGCGGCGACGGAAGGACTCGTCAGCGCCGTCTTCTCCACCAACGGCTCGACGACCCAGGCGGACCAACCCATGTTCGCCCTCAACGGTCGTAACGCCATCGCCGAGACAGGCACCGTCCCGTTCTTCCGATCGCTCGGCCTCGGTGACGAGGGAAGCGACGTCATGCAGCTCAAGCAGATCCTCCTCGCGGCCGGAGACGATCCGGGGCCGATGACACCCATCTTCACGGAACAGACGCAATTCGCCCTGGCGCAGTGGCAGGATCAACACGGCTACCCGAGCGCCACTCCGGCCACGGCGCAGTCGGTGACCGTGGCGCTCCAGGAGGGAACCGGCTACACACTCGGCGACGACGTGTCGGCCGGTCTGATCATCGGTCCGCCGGCCGCGCAGACCGCCGCCTCTCGATCGGCCGCCTCTCGATCGACCCCCTCCACCGACGCCACCCTGACGGCGGACCAGTCCGAGGACGATCCTCTCGTCACTCCTGTCCTCACCATCCAATCGGAGGACGACGACGTCTCGCAGGGCATGCCCGCCACCTTCGTCATCAGTGCGTCCCCGGCACCGACCAGCGACATCACCGTCAACCTGAGCTCGGGAGGGACCGCAGGCGCCCAGGACATCGTGACGCCGCCCACATCGGTGGTCCTGTCGTCGGGAGACACCTCCGCGACGGTCACCGTGCAGACCCGTGTCAACACCGTGGTCGAGCCCGATCCCACCGTCGTCATGTCGATCGCTCCGGACCCCTCCGTCTACTCGCTCGGGTCCCCTTCCTCGGCGCAGACGACCATCGAGGACGACAACGTGCCGGCTCTCCAGATCTCCGGGGGGACCACCATCCCGCCCGGCGGTGCCACCACGCTCACGATCACGGCCAACCAGGCACCCGTCCAGAATACCCAGGTCGCGTTGACCCTCTCCGGGAGTGCCGTGGCCGGGACGGACTACGACCCCGTCGATCCGGTGGTGACGCTGGACGCAGGGAGCACGTCGGCCAGCCTCACCATCGACACACTCGACGACACGGTGATCCAACCGAACAAGTACATCGTCGCATCCATCGCCCCGTCCTCGTCCTACAGCGTGGGATCCCAAGGATCCACCGTGGTCACCATCAGCGGAAGCAACGCCCTTCCCACGGTGACGCTGAGCTCGGCCACGACGTATCTCCAGAAGGGACAACCGTACGAGGTCACGATCAGCCTGAGCCAAGCCCTCGGCACCCCGCTCACCATCGACCTCACCTACGGCGGCAACGCCACCGAGGGAACCGACTACACGGTCCCCGGCGGCCTCGTGACCGTTCCGGCCGGCCAGACGTCGCTGCAACTCTCGGTCCCTACCGTCACCAACAACGTGGTCGAATCGGATCGGACGCTCACCGTCACCTTGGCCGCCAGCCCGGCCTACAAGGTCGGGACGCAGAGCAGCGTCTCGGTGACGATGAAGTCGTCCGTCGTCCCCGAGCTCACCATTTCGGCCGGCACGGCCACGGTGGCCCAGGGCGGGTCCGCATCCTTCGTCATCACCGCAAACCAACCGGTGGTCGAGAACACGTCGGTGAACTTCACGGTCGAGGGAACGGCTCAGCCCGGTCAGAACTACGAGCCCGTGGTGGGCGCGGCACTCCTGAAGGCGGGCCAAACCCGGGTCACGGTGGTTCTCCAGACCTTGCGGACCGACGTCACATTCGAACCGACCGACATGATCGTCGGAACCTGGCCCACCCGGGTCGGCCAGGTCTTCGTCAAGGCCGGTGCACCGGCGACGCCCGGCGAGGCGATCCTCTCGCTCACCGAGCCCGACCTCACCGTCACCTTGCAGGCCTCGGCGGCCAATCGGACGATGCTCAAGGTGGGCCAGTCCTGCACGGTTCAGATATCCGGTGCGACGACGTCGGCACCGGGGACGATCACCGAGCTCGATTCCACCCCCACCAACATCTCCTCCTCAGCGCCGGGGGGAGGATCATCACAGGTCTATGAAGGCAAGATCGAGGTGCCCGATCTCAACGGCGCCGATGGCTCCTCCGTGTCGATCACCGTCGTCGACCAGCAGGTGGAAGACGCCTTGACCGTTCCCATCGCCGCAGTCGAGCAGGACGGGGTGGGCAAGGATGCCGTCCGGGTCTTCGACCGCCAGAGTGACAACACGACGACGGTGCCCGTGAGAACCGGCCTCACGGAGGGCTCCTACATCCAGATCACCAACGGCCTGCACGAGGGACAGACCGTGATCGTCCAAGTGAACCAGCCGCAATGAGGCCGGACGATCCGACCGATCCGTTCCTGACGCCAGTCCCGCCCGTCCCGCCCGTCCCGCCCTTTCCGCCCACCCTGACCGTTCCGCCCGTCCTGCCCGTACCGCCCCTCCAGCAGCCGCTCCTCGAACTCGAAGATGTCTCCCGGGTCTACGGCCAAGAGGTCGAGATCTACGCCCTGGATCGGGTCTCCCTGAAGATCATGCCCGGTGAGTTCATGTCCATCGTCGGACCGTCCGGTTCAGGCAAGTCGACCATGCTGGGCCTGCTCGGGGTCCTCGATCTCCCGACGTCGGGCACCGTTCGGATAGCCGGACAGGACGTGAGCGCCCTCGACGACCCGGACCGCTCACGACTTCGCGGTGACTCGATCGGCTTCGTCTTCCAGCAATTTCACCTGGTTCCTCACTTGAGCGCGCTGGGAAACGTCGAAACGGCGTTGTTGTACCGGGGGCTCCGGCCGCGGGACCGCCGTCAGCGCGCCTACGACGCACTCGACCGATTGGGCCTGGCCCAGCGTGCCGACCACCGACCGGTCCAGCTGTCAGGTGGAGAGCAACAGCGCGTGGCCCTCGCCCGCGCCATCGTGACCGAGCCGCTCATGATCCTGGCCGACGAACCCACCGGCGCCCTCGACTCGGCCAACGCCGCCCACGTGCTCGAGATCTTCGCCGGGCTCGAATCCCCCGAACGAGCCGTGGTCATGGTCACCCACGACGCCGTGGTGGCAGGCACAGCGCGTCGCCAGGTCTCCATGCGCGACGGTCGGATCGTCGCCGACGAGTCCCGGGTGGCATGAACCAGACGCGCGACCTCCTGAACGTCGCCTGGACAGGGCTCATGGCCCGCAAGGTCCGGACGCTCCTCATCCTCCTCGGCCCGATCATCGGGGTCGCCGCCATGGTGGGCGCCGTGGGACTGACCGAGAGCGCCAAAGGCGCGCTTCAGGTCCAGCTGGCCCAGCTCGGCACCAACCTGATCATCGTCCAGGCCGGAGGAACCTTCGGGTCGCAGAACCCGACGCTCCCGGGCGACTCCGTCCAGCGGGCGCGCCACATGTCCACGGTGACCGGTGCCGCCGCCACCACCAACATCTCCGGTGTCGTCTCGCTCCCGGTCCAAGGGGCCAGCGACTACTACGAAGCCTTTCCGGTCCCCGTCCGCGCCGCCGACGACAACCTGCCCTCCGTTCTCCAGGTACCGCTTCTCGATGGACGTTGGCTGAACCGCGCTGATGCTCGACTCCATCTGCACTCGGTCGTCCTCGGTAACGGGATCGCCAAACAGTACGGCTACCTGCCTGGTGAAATGCGGACGATCGCGCTCAACCACACGAACTTCGGCGTCGTCGGCGTGCTCGGTCCCGTGGCGCTCGACCCCACATTGGACAACGCCGTCTTCACCACCCAGTGGGCCGCAAAGCATCTCCTCGGCACGGGCGGCCAACCCAACGAACTCTATGTGCGCGCTGACACGGGAACCACCCAGGCAACCGCCAACGCCATCCCCACGGCGATCAACCTCGGCGGCACCGATCAGGTGTCGACCCAGGTGCCGAGCGACGTCTTGGCCGCGCAGGCGCAGGCCAACAAGACGCTTCAGAAGGTCGCCCTCTTCGCCGGCCTGCTGGTCCTGACCGTCGGTGGGCTCGGTATCGCCAACGTCATGTCCATCTCGGTCATCCAGCGATCAGCCGAAATCGGCATCCGGCGGGCCGTCGGCCACAGCCGGTCGAAGATCGCCGCTCAGTTCCTGCTCGAGTCCCTCTTTGTCGGGGTTCTGGGAGGGGCCCTCGGGGCGGTGATCGGCATCGCGGTGGTGTACCTCGTGTCGTCCGTCGAGCACTGGGTCGTCGAGATCGGCTACGCCCAGATCCCCCTCTGGATGGGGCTGGCCCTCATCGTCTCCGCGATCGCCGGGCTGTATCCGTCGATAAAGGCGGCGCGTCTCGAACCACTCGAAACCTTGCGTCTCGGCTGAGGGCCAGGTCGCGACGACGGGTCCAACGGTCAGACAGGGTCGACTGGTCCACAATGGTCGCGTCACGGGTGCGTCGCCGTCCTAATCGTCCGGCGGTGGTCGCTGGTTCCGCAGCCGATTGTGGAACCCGCAGAGCAACCGCCCGTTGGACAGGATCGTCGCACCACCGGCGGTGTAGGGGGTGATGTGGTCGCCCTGGCACGATTCCGCCGGAACGTCGCAGTACGGGTGGGTGCACTGTCGGTCCCGTAGCTCGATGGCCCGGCGCGTGGCGCCGGTGAAGAACCGGGCGGTGGCGCTCACCTCGACCCGACGATCGGGTGCGAACACCGCCCGTTCGAGATACGCCTGATCCAGCCAGGGAAGAAAAGAACCGGGGGCCATGACCGTCCCGTCGGCCAGCTGGCAGATCCGCCCGTGGAGCGTCTCGTAGCCGACGAAGACGCTGAAGAGCGGGGCCGGACGGCGTCCGTCCACGGGAGCGATCTGGCTCCGCGTGGCCATCTCGACCAGGGCGTCGGCCCGACGCTGGCCCGGTGTCCGCTTCAGATCGCCGGTGGTCGGATCCCGTCCGAGCGTGGTCCTGGCCTCGGCCCATTCGGCCGCGAACATCTCACCTTCGAGGCGATCGAGCTCCCCGGCCACGATCGATCCGGAGACGGGGTCGAGGGTGATCTTGCCCAGCCACATCCCATCGAAGCTGCTCACCAGATAGGCGTCGCGCCGACTCCGACGCTTCTCGTCGTCGGCTTCGACACCCTCGGGATCCGCCCGCTGCTTCCAGTAGGCCGCCGCCTGGACGAAGGAGTCGTGGCGCAGCGTCGTCGCCTGGCCCACGAGCATCTCCTCATCGCGGGCGAGAGCATCGTGTGTCGCGTCGCTTCGCAGGTCGGCGGCGACGTCGATCTGGGCACCGGTGATGTCGCCGGAGGACCAAGCCCGGGCGAACGCCGGAAGGTGACGCAGCTCCCTTCCCCGGCGCACCATCCGACGCGCCTGGGGCTTTGGCAGATGGCACCGTGTCGCAAGCCAGGTCGCGCAGTTGTAGGCGCCGTCGGGAACCCAGTTCTCGAGAGCGTCGAAACCTGCCGTCGCCTCGGTGACGTAGGACTCGAGCCGGGCCAGCTGACGCTGGAGGATCTCGATCGACTCCGCATCGGTGTGAACGTGGGGACCCGTCTCGCGCATCCGGTCGATCGTCTCGGTGAGGACAACGAGATCCACAAAGACAGTGAAGCACCCGGATGTGACGGTCAGTCGTCGAGGTGCTCGTCCATCCCCCGCAACAGCACGACCGCCTTGTCGACGGCCCGCCGGGCCCGTGTGAGCTTCTTCTCTTCGGCCACCAGGGTCAGATCGGGCTCGCCCCGGCCCACCGACGACGACGCCTCGCGCAAACGATCGAAGGCCAGATCACCGAGCTCCTCGGAGAGCTGAGACAAACGCTCGGCCAGATCCTCGACGCCCACGGGTCGGCGACGGTCCTCGTCAGTCGCCGCGGCGCGGCAGGCCGACCTCGAGGATCTCGATGGTCCCGTCGGCCACCTGGACCCGCAACGCCTTCTTGTCGAACTTCCCCACACTCGTCTTGGGCAGCTCGTCCACGAAGGCCCACCGTTCGGGCAGCCACCACCGGGCCACCCGGCTGCTCAGGAACTCGATCAGGACGTCCGGATCCGGGCGCGGCCCCTCCGACCCCGTCACCACGACGACCAACGGCCGTTCGTCCCACCGGGCGTCGGCGACGCCGATGACCGCCGCTTCGAAGACGGCCGGATGGGCCATCACCTCGTTCTCGAGCTCCACCGACGAGATCCACTCACCCCCGGACTTGATCACGTCCTTGGTCCGGTCCGAGATCTGCATGAATCCCCGGTTGTCGAGCCACCCCACGTCCCCGGTCCGCAGCCACCCGTCGTGGAACCGGTCCGGAGCGGGGTCGCCGTAGTACGCGCCGGTGATCCACGGCCCCCGCACCTCGAACTCACCCACCGAGTGACCGTCGGCCGGCAGGGTGGAGCCGTCCTCGGCCACCACCCGGATCTCGACGCCGGCGAGGACCCGTCCCGTCTTGGACCGCCACTCCATCTCGTGGTCCGGACCCACGCCCTTCGGGGGGAAGGCCATGGCGCACACCGGACTCGTCTCGGTCATCCCCCAGCCCTGGATCATGGCCACCCCGAAGCGGTCCCGGTACGCCTCCATGAGAGTCCGGGGCACGGCCGCCCCGCCGGCCGTGACCATCCGCAACGAGGACAGGTCGACCTCGTGGGACTGGCTGTACCGCAGCAGGTCGTTCCAGATCGTGGGCACCCCCAGCGAGAGCGTGGGACGCAGCTCGGCGAAGATCCGGGCCAGCGGCTCGGCCTGGAGGAAACGCTCGGGCAGGATCAGGTCCGTCCCTGCCAGGAACGCCGTGTACGGCATCCCCCACGCGTTGGCGTGGAACATGGGCACGATGACGAGGACGCGATCGCGTTCGGTCGCTCCCAGCGCGTTGGCCGACAGGCCAGCGAAGGAGTGCAGCCATGTCGAGCGGTGGCTGTACACGACGCCCTTCGGGTTCCCCGTGGTCCCGCTCGTGTAACACATGGCCGCGGCCTGACGTTCGTCGAGCTCGGGCCAGTCGTACCCGGCCTCCTCGGCCCCGATCAGCTCTTCGTAGGGCAAAGTCGGGCCCAGACCCTCGGTGTCGCCCTCCCCCACGACGATGACCTTCTCGACCGTCCTGCACTGGTCGCGGACCTTCGCCAACAGGGGAGCAACCGAGGCGTCGACGATGATCACCTTGTCCTCGGCGTGGTTCACGACGTAGGCCAGCTGTTCGGGGAACAGCCTGATGTTCAGGGTGTGGAGAACCGCACCCATGGAGGGCACGGCGAGGTAGGCCTCCAGGTGTTCCTGGTCGTTCCAGGCGAAGGTTCCCACCCGGTCCCCGTCGCCCACCCCCAGCCGCCTGAGCGCAGCCGCCAACCGCTCGGCCCGGCCCGCCACCTGCGCGAAGGTCGACCGCCGGTCGCCGCCCGGCTCGACAGTGACGACCTCGCTGTCGCCATAGACCCGCTGGCCGTGACGGAGAATGCCGCTGATGAGCAGGGGCCCGTCCTGCATGGTGCTGAGCATCGCCGGAGCATATCGACAACCCCGAGCGTTTCCCCGGGTCCCGGGCTCTCTCCAGCCGTCGACAACTCAGCCGTCGGCCCGGACGGTTCGGCAGACGGACGTCGAGACCGTCGCCCGCTCCCAGCGGTCCGTCCCCGAGCCCCCCCGACCACCCTTGAGTGCAAGGTGGACGCCGATCCCCACCAGTGACCAGCCGAGCCGCTCCCTGACCCCCAGATGCACCACCTCGGGGCGCCGGGCGCGGCCGGTCGTCTCGAGGACCTCGCGCTCACGTTCCTTCGCCAACTGTTGCATTGCCGTGGGATGAGCCATCTCGTGAACCATACGATCCATTGCGGACAGTATGAGTCCTCAATACGCCATAATTGTCCCTGTGGCCGACTCCGCAGAACGTCTCCTGCGACTCCTCGGACTCCTCCAGCGGCGCGCCGCCTGGAGCGGGGCCGACCTCGCCGAGCGTCTCGAGGTGGACAGGCGCACCGTCCGGCGCGACGTAGAGCGGCTCCGCTCCCTCGGCTACCAGATCCAGGGGATCCCGGGCGTCGCCGGCGGCTACCGCCTGGGTGGTGGCACCGATGTTCCTCCCCTTCTCTTCGAGGACGACGAGGCCATGGCCGTCGCCGTGGTTCTCGGCGTCTCCGCCGGGGCGGCCGTCCCGGGCATCGAGAGCGGGGCCCTGACGGCGCTGGCCAAGCTCGACCGTCTTCTCCCCCCCCGGCTCCGGTTCCAGTTGACGGCCCTGCGGGCCGCGACCGTCTCCCTCGTCTCGCCCACCGAGGTGGTCGCACCCGAGAGCCTGGTCGTGCTGGCCCAAGCCTGTGACAACCACCAACGGGTGACCTTCTCCTATACGGCCCAGGACGGGCGCCATAGCGAGCGGCGCGTGGAACCCCACCGTCTGGTGGCGACCGACCGGCGCTGGTATCTCGTCTGTTACGACCTCGACCGGCAGGACTGGCGGACCTTCCGCGTCGACCGGGCGTCCTCGGTGACCATCACCGGTCATACCTTCCATCCGCGGTCACTCGACGACCCGGGCCGGATGGTGGCCGAGGCGATCAGCACCACCGGGTACACCCACCGCGCCGTGGTCCGGGTGAAGGAGCCCGTCGAGACGGTGGCCAGGCTCATCCCCCCGCACGTCGGTATCACCGAACCCGACGGCGTCCACAGCAAGGTGGCTCTGGGAGTCGACGATTTCGACTGGCTGGCGGGCTACCTGATCGGCCTGGGTGTCGATTTCGAGGTGATCGAGCCACTCGAACTCCGGACCCACTTGGCGGTTCTCGGAGAACGGCTCCACCGGGACCACCTGGCCCCCGCGTGACACGTCTCCGTGGTTCGGATAGCCGCCGGCGCGCACAGCCCCGGAGCTACGCTGCTCCGGCTGTGCCATCGCGGACCGCGCTCCGAAGCGAACGGTGAGGGCGAGCCGCCTCCGTGGGTAGAGCCGATCGCCGGACGGGCGCGACCGGTGAGACCCTCCGAGCTCCGCGCCGACGCACTGGGACTCCACCTGGGCGGCCGGGAGGTTCTGGCCGGGATCGGGCTGACCGCCCGACCGGGAGAGCCCCTGGCCATCTCCGGAGCGTCCGGTTCCGGCAAGACCGTCCTCCTCCTGACCCTGGCCGGGCTCCTGGCACCTACGGAGGGGACGGTGTCGATCGACGGGACGCCGGTCGTGGCGGGCGCCCTCCCGCCGGGCACGCACCTGGGCGTCATCCTCCAGACCCAGGGACTGCTACCGGAACTGACGGCCGCGGAGAACGTCGCCCTCCCTCTCCAGGAAGCGGGACGGGCGACCTCGGAGGTGGCCTCGCTCACCTCCGAGGCGCTGGCCGCCGTCGGCCTCGACACCGTCGGGGACCGCTTGTCCGGCGAGCTGTCCGGAGGACAGCGACAAAGAGTCGGGGTCGCCCGCGCCCTCGCCGGCTCGCCGGAGATCGTGATCGCCGACGAGCCCACCTCCGAGCTCGATCCCGACAACCGCACCAGGATCCTCTCGCTCGTCCTGGGATCGGCACCGCCGCGCATCGTCGTCATCGCGTCGAACGACCCCGAGGTGGTCAAAGCCTGTCGACATGTCATCCGCCTCCGCGACGGGCGGATCGATCCCGACGGATGACCGGTAGCGTCCGGTCAGGCGTCACGACACGACCGACCCGAGACACAGGAGACCTCTCATGGACCGAGAAGAAGCCCTGGAATTCGTCCGCCACCACCACCGTGCCGTCATGGCAACCACCAGGGCCGACGGCCAGCCTCAGCTCTCACCGGTCGCCGCCGGCGTCGACGCGACGGGCTCCGTGGTGGTGAGCACCCGTGAGACGGCAGCCAAGACCAAGAACCTCCGCCGGCGGCCCCGCGCTTCATTGGCGGTCCTGAGTGACGGGTTCTTCGGCGAGTGGGTCCAGGTCGAGGGTCCGGTCGAGATCATCTCGCTGCCCGAGGCCATGGAGGGGCTCGTGGACTACTACAGGGAGCTCTCGGGCGAGCACCCCGACTGGGACGAGTACCGCGCCGCCATGGAGAGCGAGCGACGCGTTCTTCTCCGTCTCACCGTGGAACGCGCCGGACCCACCGTGAGCGGCTGATCCCCCCGCCGCAGCCCCCAAGCCTTGACGGGCCCGCCGGAAAGATGCTCCACTCCAATCCCAACGGGAACCGCCACCGCTGTCGCCCTCGCTCTCGCTCTGGCTGAGCCTGTCGCTCACACTCGCCCCTCTCTGAGCCCCCGCTCACGGCACACCCTCGGAGAGCGGCTCACCCCGGACCTCTGAGCGCCGCTCACCCCGGACCTCTGAGCGCCGCTCACCCCGGACCTCTGAGCTCACGCTCACTCATCTCGACGTCCGTCGCTGCGGGGTCCCGACATGCGTTCACCCATACGGCTCCTTCTCGCTCTCGTCGCACTGATCGTCTCGGCGTCGGTCTGCCTGTGTGTGGGCGTGGCGGCCTGGGTGGGAGCCACCGGCGCCACCGGCCTGCCCGGCGGACTCGGAACCGTCATGCCGGTGCTGCTCCCCACCGCAGGTCAGTCGGCGACACCCGGGGTGACGGGATCCGGGGAGTCACCGGCGGCGGCCACCGCGGTGGCATGGGCACTCGCCCAGTTGGGCACCCCCTACCGATGGGGCGGCGAGGGCGACGGCGGCTTCGACTGCTCGGGGCTGGTCCAAGCGGCCTTCGCCGCCGCCGGCGTCCGCCTTCCCCGGGTGGCCCAGGACCAGTACGACGCAGGACCCCCCGTGCCCTCGGGACTTCCTCTCGAACCCGGGGACCTCGTGTTCTTCGGATCGTCCTCCGCCGAGGTGGAGCACGTCGGAATCGTGGTCGTGTCCGGCCAGATGGTCGACGCCCCCCACACCGGGGCCGAGGTGCGGATCGAGCCGATCTGGTCCGACGGCTACGTAGGAGCCACCCGTCCGGCCCCGTGACCGATATCGTCGGTTCCATGCCCACGGTGCCCACGACGACCCGCACCCGCCCGCCGGTGTCGACGGTCCTGCCGGTGGAGCCCTTCGCCGACCGTGCCCTCGTCGCCATCGAGGAGTACGGCCCCTTCGTCCTCGGGCTCGATCCTTCTGGGGGTCTTCTCGTCGAGTGGGGACTGGGCGACACGCCCGACGGGCTGGAACGCTTCGTCGACATCGTGGTCGAGGCGACAGTGGGAACGGTCGGGGTGGTGAAGCCACAGGCCGCCTTCTACGAGCGCCACGGGTGGCGGGGGATCCGAAGTCTCGCCCGGCTCGTCGAAGCCTGTCGCGGCGCGGGCGTGCTCGTCCTCCTCGACGCCAAGCGCGGCGACGTCGGCTCGACCAACGAGGCCTACGCCGAGGCCTACCTGGGGCCGCAGGCGGGGATACCGGTCGATGCCATCACCGTCACCCCGTACCTCGGGCTCGCCGCCATGCAGCCGATACTCGACAGGGCGGTCGCCAACGGCGCCGGAGTCTTCATCGTCACCCGGTCGTCCAACTCCGAGGGGCGGTCCATCCAGGGGGCCCGTCATCCGAGCACGACGACGGTGGAGCACCAGCTGGTCGTGGACATCGCCACGGAGAACGGGCGCGTGGCGCCCGGTCGGATCGGTCCCGTCGGCGCCGTGTTCGGTCCGACCCACGGGCCTCCCACGGAGTTCGATCTCTCCTCGATGAACGGACTCTTCCTGGCCCCCGGCGTGGGAGCTCAGGGGGCCACACCGGCAGACGTGGCGGCCTGCTTCGCCTCGTGTCCCGGGCGCGTGCTCCCCTCGGCGTCGCGGTCGCTGCTCAACACCGGGCCGGACCCCTCCCGACTGCGCACCGCGGCCCGGCTCCTCGCCACCGAACTTCACCGCGTTCTCGGCGCGTAGGGTACGCCGCCGCCTCACGAGGGAAGAAGGAACATGGGTCAGGTCAACACCGTGCGCGGACCGGTCGACGCCGGAGCCCTGGGCTCCACTCTGATGCACGAGCACGTCTTCGTGCGGTCCCCGGAGGTGGCGTCGAACTGGCCGACGGGTTGGGACCCCACAGCCCGCATCGCTCAGGCCGTCGAGCGCCTCCAGGAACTCCACGAGGCTGGGATCGGCACCATCGTCGACCTCACCGTCGTCGGGCTCGGACGCGACATCGAACTGGTCCAGAAGGTGGCCGATCAGATCGACCTCCACATCGTGGTGGCGACCGGGCTCTACACCTACAACGACCTCCCCCACTACTTCGACTACCGGACGGGAGCCTTCCGGCCGAGCGGCGTGGACGTGCTCGACGAGTACTTCCTCCACGATATCGAAAATGGTATTGCCGGCTCCGGCGTGCGTCCGGGCATCCTGAAGTGCGCCACCGACAAGCAGGGGCTCACCGAGGGAGTCGAGCGTGTGCTCCGAGCCGTCGCCCGGGTCCACCGGCAGACGGGACTCCCCATCTCGACCCACACCGACGCCCACTCACAACGCGGACTCGACCAGCAGAGAGTCTTCTCCGAGGAGGGCGTCGACCTCGCACGCGTGGTGGTCGGTCACAGCGGAGACTCGACCGACCTCGCCTATCTCGAGGAGCTCCTGCGCGCCGGATCCACCCTGGGCATGGACCGCTTCGGGGTCGACGCCTACTGCCCCACCGAGACGCGCGTCGACACCGTTCTCCGCCTGTGCGAAGCGGGCTGGGCCGACCACCTCGTCCTCTCGCACGACGCCGGCTGCCACATGGACTGGTTCGACGACGAGTTCCTCGCCCAGGCCCAACCGAACTGGAATTTCATGCACATCAGCCGCGATGTCCTGCCCATGATGCGCAGTCGTGGGATCTCGGACGTCCAGATCGATTCGATGATGGTGGACACCCCCCGCCGGATCCTCGACCACGGAGCGGGGTACTAGCCATCGCCGTCCACGGTTCGGCTCCCACCACGACCGGTGATGTGTGATGTGGACGCCCACACCACCCGTGCTCCGGCCGATCGGTGTCGGTGAGCGACTCGACGCGTCGTTCAAGATCTACGGACGGAATTTCCTGTCCATGGCCAAAGCCGTCCTGGTCATCGCCATCCCCGCCGGGGTCGTGGAGGCACTCATCTCCATCTCCACCGCTCTCCCGAAGGCCACGACCACCTCCCAGACACCTTTCGGGACGACCACTGTCCACATCTCGGCGACGGACGCGTGGACGTATGTGTCGGGCGTCTTCCTCATCCTCCTCATCGCCGAAATCGTGACGGCCATCGCCACGGCCACCTGCTATCTCATCATCGCCAACTCGTACCTGGGACAACCGGTGGTCTGGCGCAACGCACTCCGACACGGCGCGTCCAAGATCTTCTCGATCATCTGGATCATCATTCTGACGTCGGTCGCCGTCGCCGTCCCGGCCCTCGGTGTGGCGGCGGTGGCCGTGATCTTCGCCGTGCTCCACCTGAAGGTTCTGGCCATTCTGGTCGGCGTGCTCGGCGGCATCGCCTGGATCGTCTTCTACATCTGGTTCACCGCCTGTTCGCGTCTCGCCGTCCCGACACTCATGATCGAGGACGTGCGCGGCTGGAAGGCGGTCCGACGATGCCTCAGTCTCTGCCGGGGGATGTGGTGGTCCGTGTTCGGTACGGAATTCCTGGCGGGACTGATCGTCACGATCTTCGGCGTCGTGCTCGGGATCGTCTCCGTCCTGGTCCTTTTCGCCTGGCACAACAGCACCACCGCGTCGGCCATCTCCGGATTCTTCACCCGCACGGCGTCGCTCGTCCTCGCCACCCCGTTCAGCGCTGCGGTCCTCGTGATCATCTCGATCGATCTCCGGGTACGCAAAGAGGGCTTCGACATCCAGCTTCTGGCGTCCCAGATGGGCTCGGCACCCACCGGTTCGGCTCTGTCGTTTCTGAAACCAGCCCCGGTCTACGGCTACCCGCCACCCCAGGGTTATCCACCGCCGCAGGGTTATCCGCCACCCCAGGGTTATCCGCCACCCCAGGGTTATCCGCCGGCGCCTTCCGGTTACCCGCCGCCGCCCCCTTCGGGCTACCCGCCACCGCCCTCGGGCTACCCGCCGGGATTCACACCCGGACCACATCCACCGGCCTATCCGCCCGGTACGACCACTCCGCCGCCCTATCCGCCCGGTGCCACCACTCCGCCGCCGGACGTGGCCTATCCGCCGCTCCCGCCCTTCGTCCCGCCGGGCGTGTCCCCCCAACCTCCCCCGCCCGCTCCTCCCGCTCAGCCGGTTCCTCCGGATCCTCCCCCGCCGTCCCCGTCATCTTCCCCACCCCCTCCGCCTGCTCCGCCGGTTCCGCCCCCAACCCCCGCGCCGGGTCCGCCGCCGGACGCGACGCCTGACGACGAGCCGTAACGGGCGTGCCGGGTTCATCGGGCTTCTCCTCTTCGGCGCGCCAGCAGGCGCGCGACATCCTGGCGAAGCCCCCGTACAAGACCACACCCGCGCACACCCCCAGACCCCTGGCCGGGGTTCTGCACGCCTTGGGCCGGGCCCTCAACGCGGTGCTCGGTGGCCCCGCCCGTTGGCTCTACCACCACCTGCTCCTGCACATCGGCCACGGCTTCAAGGTGGCGTTCGGCGGTTGGTGGGTCGTGGTCGTCGGTGTCCTCGCCGTGGGCCTCGGTGTGACCGTGGGCATGGTGCTCATCAGACGGAGGGCACGGATCTCGGCCCGGGAGGTCATCTCCGGACCTTTCGGTCGTGCGGTCGAGGATCCCGACGAGCTCGACAGACGGGCGACGACGGCTGAGGACTCGGGTGACCACGAGACGGCCGTGCGGTTGCGGTTCCGGGCCGGACTCCTGCGCCTTCAGCGCAGAGGCGTCATCGTCGACCAGGACGCCCAGACCGATCGTCAGCTGGCCGCCCGACTCCGCTCCCCCACGTTCGACACCCTGGCCGGACGACATGAATTGATCGTCTACGCCCGCGATCCGGCCACCGAACTGGACTGCGCCGCGGCACGCGCGGGATGGCCGCGTGTCCTGGTCGAGGCGCGACCGGGGGAACCCCAGGATGCGGAAGCGTTGTCGTCACGATGAACGACGATCGGGAGCCTGGAATGACGCCGGGACTGACGTCGGGAGTGACGCCGGGACTGACGCCGCCACCGCCGTCGGCCACGCAACGATGGCGGAGCGTTCCACTTCGCTGGCGGATCGTGCTCATCGCACTGGCCGCCGTGGCCGGTGCCGAGTTGGCCTCCTCCACGGTCACGGGACTGGGAGGTAGCGGGAGCGGCGCGTCGGGCCCGTCGTCCTCTTACGACAGCTCGGCCACGGGGACCGAGGCACTGAGACAGCTGCTGACCGAGCGTGGGCACGCGGTGGACCGGCTCACGACGGCCCTCGGAACCACGTCGCTGTCGCCGGGCAGCACCGTCTTCGTCCTCGATCCGACGTCGTGGAGCTCGTCGGATACCGCAGCCCTCGAGCGCGTCCTCTCCCAAGGAGGCCGGGTGGTGTTGGGTGGACCCTCGCCGGGGCCGGGTCCGGTGCGCTCCCTTCTCGGTGTGCCCTCGCCACCGGTCTGGCAGGCGGAGCCGGCCGGCACCGCGCATCCTGTGGTCGCTCTCCCCGAGGTCATGGGGGTGCAGACGGTGCGATCGACGGGACCCGGCAGCTTCGCCGCACCCCCGGCCCGACCGGGCGAACCGGTGCCCCTGCTCCAGGGCCCCGGAGGGGTGCTGGCCCTGGTCTCGGAGGGCCGCGGGACTCTCGTCATGCTGGCGTCGTCGTCACCGCTCCAGAACGGTTCGCTCGGGGAGGACGACAACGCGGCCTTGGCGCTCGACCTCGTCCCCCCGGGGTCGCCGGTGGCCTTCGACGAGTACGACCACGGTTTCGGACGGCCCGGGACGGGCCTCGCCGGACTGCCGGCGTCGTGGCGCTGGGGCCTCGGCTTCGCGTTGCTGGCGGTCCTCGTCTGGATCGCCTCGGCATCGCGCCGGTTCGGTCCTCCCGATGGCCCCGGTCGTATCCGGGTACCACCGCGCGTGGAGTACGTCGACGCCATGGCCACACTCCTGTCCACGCGTCCGACGGACCAGGTGGTGAAGGCGGTGGCGCCCGTGCGCGACGAGGCCCGACGGCGTCTGTGTCGCCGGGTCGGGTTGCCGCCTGACGCCTCCGACCCGGTTCTGGCCGACCGCCTGTCGAACAGCTGGGACGCCACCGCGCTGCCGGACGGACTATCCGACGCCGTGCTCGGCGCTCCCGGATCGGCCGAGGACATCGTGGCCGTGGGCAGGGCACTGGCAGAGCTCGATCGGGAAGGCGGAAATCGATGAGAATCCCACGATGACCGAACCGCCGCCGGCCGAGCCACCCGTTCCGCCCACCGGAACGCTCGCCCATCTCCGGGTGGCGATCAACCAGGAAGTGGCCAAGGTGGTGGTCGGACAGGCGTCACTGGTCGACGCCACCCTGGCCGCCATCGCCGTGGGCGGTCACCTCCTCCTGCGGGGGCCGCCCGGTGTGGCCAAGACCCTCCTGGCCTCGGCCGTGGCCCGGGCCACCGGTCTCGACTCCCGTCGTGTCCAATTCACGCCCGACATGCTCCCGTCCGACGTGACGGGAACGCTTATCCTCAGAGGCTCCGAGTTGGCGTTCCGCGCCGGGCCGGTCTTCACCAACCTGCTCTTGGCCGACGAGATCAACCGGACTCCGCCCAAGACCCAGGCCGCCCTGCTCGAGGCGATGCAGGAGGGTCAGGTCACGGTGGACGGCGTACCCCACCCGCTTCCGCAGCCGTTCACGGTGCTGGCCACGTTGAATCCGATCGAGTACGAGGGAACGTACCCGCTGCCCGAGGCGCAACTGGACCGCTTCCTGATGCAGCTGACCGTCGGCTACCCCGTCGCGCAGGACGAGGAGGCGCTGCTGCGGCTGCGGCACGTCGGTGTGTCACCGGCCACGCTCGACGACGTGCAGCCCGTCGCCGGCAGGGAGCAGCTGATGGCGGCGCGCGCCGAGGTCGATGCCGTCACCGTGAGCGATTCCGTCATCGCCTACGTTGCCGCCGTGATCAGGCGTACCCGGGAGTTGCCCGCCGTCGTCCTCGGGGCCAGTCCCCGGGCGGGCGTCCACCTCCTGGCCGTGGCGCGGGCGTGGGCCTGCCTGAACGGACGCACCTACGTCGTGCCGGACGACGTGGCCTCGCTCGCCACCCCCTGCCTGCACCACCGACTCATCCTCAGCCCCGAGGCCGAGCTCGACCGCTTCACCCCGGAGCAGGCCCTCCACTCCGTGCTCTCGACCGTGCCCATCCCCCGCTGACGGTGACGAACAGGGATCCCTCGGGACCCGACCCCGTGTCCGGTGGGGACGCCCGGCGCCGCCGGGGTAGTGGCGGCGGTCCGCGTCCCACCCGCTGGGCGGCGGCGGGGATCGGACTGGTCGCTCTCGTCACCGTGCTCTTCCCCATCGGCGTGGTGGTCCCCTCCCTGGCCCTGACGGCACTGGCGGGGATGGTGGCGGTGGACATCGTCGTCGCCCACCGGATCCGACCCGATGTCACCCGCACGACGACGCCCACCCTCGCTCTGCGTGTGCCGGTCCCCTTCGCGGTCGACGTCGGCGTCCCCACCGCCCGGTCGGTCCGGCTCCGGCAACCGACCCCGCCGGAGCTGGCGGTCGCACCGAACGACATCAGCGGCACCGGGCTCGCCGGTGAGCTGACCGGACTCCACCGGGGCGTCCACCATTTGCCGCCGGCGGTCATCCGGACGACGGGACCGATCGGCCTCGGGTCCTGCGACCATGAGGTCGGAGGATCCGACACGGTGACGGTCTTCCCGGATCTCCCCAAGGCACGCCGGTTGACGGCGGCGCGCCGGCAGGGCCGGTCCACCGACGAGGGGCGCGTCCACAGCCGGCTCGGGATCGGCACCGAACTCGAGACCATCCGTGACTACGCACCCGACGACGACGTCCGCCAGATCAATTGGGTCGCCAGCGCCCGGGTCGGGAGACCGATGTCCAACCAGTACCGGGTGGACGAGAACCGTGATCTCATCTGCGTGGTCGACACCGGCCGGCTGATGGCGTCGCCGGTCGGGCCGGTGACGCGCCTCGACGTGGCCCTCGACGCCGTGGCCACCCTGGCGGTGGCGGCCGAGGACGCCGGCGACCGGGTCGGCGCCCTGTCGTTCGCGGGGGCCGTCACCCGGCAGATGTCCCCCCGTCGCCGGGGGGCGGACGCCGTCGTCCGGTCCCTGTTCGACCTGGAACCGACCGAGATCGAAAGCGACTACGACCGGGCCTTCATCGCCGTGGGCCGGCACAAGCGCGCCCTCATCGCCCTCTTCACCGACCTCGTCGACGAGTCGGCGTCGCGCTCTCTGTTGGCGGCCTGCCCGGTCCTGTCCCGCCACCACGCCGTCCTGGTCGCAACGTGTCGCGATCCCGACCTCACCGCAGCGATCACAGACCGGCCGCACGAGGTCCGTGACGTCCTGCGTACGGCGGTGGCCCTCGACATCCTCGCCAGCCGTGAGCGGGCGGCGGGTCTCCTGCGGTCCATGGGAGCGACGGTGGTGGAGGCACCGCCGGAGAAGCTCGGTCCGGCGTGCGTCCAGGCCTACCTGATGCTCAAACAGCGGGCACGCGTGTAGCCCGCCGGCGCGCTGCGGAGCGGACGCCTCCGCGGAACGTCACCATCGCCCAGAAGCTGCCGGCCAACAGGACACCGAGAAGGACGGCGGGGACGGTCGGGAGGTTCCACGGGGTGACGAACCCCTCGGTGAGCCCGGCGACCACGAGGAAGATCACCGCCCCCAGGGTGCAGGCGCCGATGACGGGGACGAGCCGGGCCAGGGCATCGGACCGGGTCCGACGTCCGGGGTCGATCAGGGCCCGGGCGATGGCCAGCCCGGCACCACCGGCCAGGGAGATGCACGACAGCTCGAGCAGGCCGTGCGGGACGATCAGGCGCACGAATTCGTCGAACCCGCCGCCGCGCCATTCGAAGGTGCCGAGAACCCCGAGGAGAGCACCGTTGTAGGCGAGGGAGTAGGCCGTGAGCAGTCCGAAGGTGAATCCGCCGGCCAGCGCCAGGAAGGCGACCTCGATGTTGTTGACGAAGATCCCGACCGCCAGTCCGGCGCGAGCCGGTACCGAGATGCCGTAGAAGCCGCCGTGGAAGGAGCGGCCGGCGACATGGAAGCCCGCGGGCAGGATCCCGATGGCCGACGCCGGGTCGGCCAGCGCCCAGAGGGCACCGAGGGCCGTGCACCCGAACATGATCGCGGCGGCGATCCCGACACACCCGATGTTCTCGCGAATACGCCTCCAGAGTCCGTGCGAGAGGAACTCACGGGGCGTCTCGGTGCGGTCGGCCCGGCTGTAGACCACGCCGTAGGCGGTGACGACCAGTGCCTGGAGTCGTCGAGTGCCGCCGGTGTCGGGAAAGGATCGGCGGGCCACAGCCAGGTCGGCGGCGGCGGAACGGTAGAGGGTGCCGAGCCGTCGGAGCTCGTCGGGACCGAGCTTGCTGCCCACGACGCCGGCACGGGTCAACAGAGCCTCGAGCTCCGACCAGTCACCTGACCTCTCGGCGAGGAATCGTTCTAGTTTCATGGCATGACCCTGGAGGATCGGTACGTTACCCCCACGCCCGAAGGGGTCTCGCTCGACGCCGTCCTGGCCGGCCTCGGGTCGCGTTTCGCCGCCTTCCTGCTCGACTTCCTCCTCCAGGTGGCGTTCTTCGCGCTCGTCACCTGGGTCGTGGTCGTCACTCTCTCCGGTGGCGGCGAGACCTCTCGTCTGATCGCCAACGGGATCATCGTCCTCGTCGCCCTCCTCGATTTCATCGGCTACTTCGTCATCTGCGAGATGCTCTGGTCGGGACGGTCGGTGGGCAAACGGGCGGCGGGAACCAGGGTCGTCCGCGTCGGCGGTTCCCCGGTGGGATTCTGGTCCAGCCTCCTGCGGAACATCGCGCGTCTCGTCGACATGATGCCGACACCCTTCTATCTGGTCGGGAGCGTCCTCATCCTCTCGACGTCGAAGAACCAGAGGTTGGGCGACCTCCTCGGCGCCACGGTCGTCGTCCGGGAGCGCGAGGCGGCCATGGCCCTGCAGCGAGGGTCCGCCTTCAACGATCCGGGGCAGTGGATGGCACCGTCGGGGTTCGCACCGTGGGCGCCGGGTTTCCCGGGGATCCCAGCCTTGCCGCCCGAGCTCGCCCACTGGGACGTGAGCGCGGTGGACGAACGCGAGCTCACCCTGGTCCGCACGTTCCTGGCCAACCGGTGGGGATACACGCCGGAGGCCCGCGCCACCCTGGCCCTGCAGCTGGCCGACCGGCTGTGGCCCCTGGTGGCCGGTCCCGTGGCGCCACCCCACCCCGAGCAGTTCCTCGAGGCGGTCGTGTTGGTGAAGTCCTTTCGGGGCTGACCGACACTCCCGGTGTGGGACGGCGGTGGCCCGTCCTCAGAGGTGGCCGGCCACACGGGCGATGATCCAGAGGACGAGAACGACAGCGACCGACGCCCCGATGACGACTCCGCCGACGCGTCGGAGTCCGTGACTCCGACGACGCCTCTCGGTCCGTCGGGCGACTCCCTGTGCGAACTGGCCCACCCCGACCATCCGGACCGGAGCGGGACGACCGCGCCGCTGGAGCCGGCCACCGCCCCGGACCCGTACGGGGGGGAGACGTCGAGCCGCGGCCCGCCGCTCGCGGTCCTTGCGCCGGCGCTCCCGGGCGGTGGTCACGGGACGAGCCTTCCACGCCGGCCGTTGACCGGCGCGTGAGAATCGGCCTCAGAAGTACCCGGCCATGAGCTCGTGGGACCACGCCGGTTGGCGGACCGGCGGGCGAGGGGCGAATTCCTCCATGTAGGGCTTGATGTCGAGGACCGGGGTCCCGTCGATGGCGTCGAGGGCGCGGACCTCGAGGACGTCGTCACGGACCTCGACCACCTCGCAGGTGCAGAGTCCGAGCCGATTGGGCCGGTCCTTGGCCCGCTGGGCGAAGATCCCCACGTCGGGCCAGTCCGGGTTCCCCCGGGGCCGGCGCGATCCGGTGTGGACCGACTCGGGGTCCACCATGTGGAAGAGATAGAGCACCTCCACATGGGAGAACTCCTCCAACCCGACGAGTGACCTGCCGTCGAACGGAGGTAGAAGCGTGATGGTGGCGGCCACGTCGCCCCAGTCGTCGTCGATCGGCCGCAGCCGGCTCGAGTGCACGACGCCGATGGGCCGGACGCCGAAAACCTGGTCATCCACGGTGGTCATGGCCGAAGTCTCGCGCCGACCGGCGGCCGACCAGCGACCACGAGACGGCGCACCACCGCGATGACTTGAGACGGAACCGGGTCCGGTGAGACGCTGCACGCCGTCACCGACGACAGGCCGTCTTCCGACGAAAGGCTCCCGAGATGCAGATCCCCGGTTCGCGCGTCCTCGTCACCGGGGCCTCCTCGGGTATCGGGGCCGCCCTCGCCCGTCGGCTGGCCGAGCGGGGGGCCACGGTCGGCCTCATCGCCCGCCGCCAGGACCGCCTGGCCGAGGTCCTGGCCGACTGCCGGACGTCATCTCCCGACTCCCGGATGTGGGTGGCCGACCTGGCCGACCTGGAGCGGGCCGGCGCCGTGGCCCTGGAGGCGTGGGACGCGTTCGGCCACCTCGACTGCCTCGTGAACAACGCCGGGGTCCCGATGCGCCGGCACACGACCAAGCTGGATCTCGAGACCCTCGAGTGGGTCATGCGGGTCAACTTCCTGGCCCCGGCCCACATGGCCCTCACGCTCCTGCCCCGGATGATCGAGAGGGGCGGGGGCATGATCGTGAACGTGTCGAGTGTGGCCGGGCGCCTCGGCAACGCCAACGAGGCCGCCTACTCGGCCAGCAAGTTCGCCCTCTGCGGCTGGAGCGAGGCCATCGCCGTCGATCTCTGGGACAGCGGGATCGTCATCCGGCTCGTCAACCCGGGCCCGATCGACACCGAGATCTGGGACCTTCCCGACAACGACGACCCGATCTACTCGGGCCCCAAGATCTCCGCCGACGAGATGGCCGAGGGCATCGTCTCGGCCATGGAGAGCGGCCACTTCGAGCACTACGTTCCCGACATGAAGGCCATCGTGGAGTCGAAGACGTCCAACCCCGACCCTTTCATCGAGGGGATGGCGGCCATGTTGCGGTCGGCCCCCGGCTGAGGCCCCCGGGCGCTCGACGGCCGGGCGATCGACGGCCGGGCGATCGACGGCCGGGCGCTCTACGGCCGGGCGTAGGCGTAGATGGGCATGCCGTTGTAACTGGCGGAATCGGCCGGGAGGAAGGGCCCGTTGAAGACGACGGCGAAGCGGCCGTTCGGTTCGGGTCCGGAGTCCCCGTCGACGGTGGTGATGGCGCCGTCGGGCCAGACCTCGGCCACGATGGCGGTGTGGGGGGAGGTGGTGGCGTTCTCCGGACCCGTCCCGTAGAGGACGATGTCACCGGGCGCCGGTCGCGCACCCGCCCCCTGGGCGAGGCCCCGGGCGGCGGCCCAGTCGAAGATGGACCCGACGAATCCGTAGCGCGGTATCCCCACACCGATCTGGTTCCAGACCCAGGTGGCGAAGAGCGCACACCACTCCTCGCAGGGACCGTAGGGGTTGCAGAAGGGCCCCGCACCGCTGTCGGGATCGGGACCGATCTGACCGGCGGCGATCTGGACCGCGCCACCCCCGCCGGGTCCGCCCGGGTCGGGTGAGCTGAACGACGTGGCGATCGAGTCGGGCTCCAACAGCCAGTAGCCCTTCCCGTCGGGGGTGGCGGCGATGCCGGCGGTGGGTGGGAAGGGCGGATCGTTCGGTGACGGGCCGTAGGAGACGGCGTCGCCGAAGGTGAGGACGGCGGAGGTGGCGGCGGCCATCCAGTACCCGTTCCCGGTCGGTGTGGGCGCGATCCCGGTGACCGAGGTGCCGATGTTCTCGTTGGCGGCCGACCCGTGGAAAGCGGCGTCGCCGAAAGTGAACACCCCGCCGTCCGCCGCCACCAGCCAGTAGCCCTTCCCGTCGGCGGTAGCGGCCATCGCCACCACCGGCGCGTTGAGCGGCTTCCCACCCATCGACCCGTAGAACGACGCGTCACCGAAGGCGAAGACCCCCCCGTCGGCGGCCACCAACCAGTAGCCCCCGCCGTCGGGTGTGGCCGCCATCCCCACGATGGGCTGGACCAGCCGGGTCCCTCCCGTCGACCCGTGGAACCCGGCGTCACCGAAGGCGAAGACCCCCCCGTCGGTGGCCACCAGCCAGTAGCCCCCGCCGTCGGCTGTGGCCGCCATCCCCACCACGGGGGCGAACAACGAGGCACCACCCATCGAGTTGAAGTACCGGGCGTCGCCGAAGGCGAAGACCCCGCCGTCGGCGGCGGCCACCCAGTAGCCCTGGCCGGTCGGCGTCGACGCGATGGCCACCGCCGGGGCGGCCAGGGTGATCCCGGCGAAGTTCCCGACCGGCGGAGCGTCCCCGTAGGCGGCCACGCCCGTCCCCGAGAAGGCGGCGTGGGGCGCGGCCGCCATGGCCGGACCCAGAGGTGCGGAGACGCCGACCACCGTGAGGCCGATGCCGAGGGCGGCCAAGAACGCCCATGACGATCGGCGGCGGAGCGTCACGGGTGTGGTCCGCGGGACGGAACAGAAGCGGCGACGCACACCCACTGCCGGTCGATCATAGGAAAGCCGATGATGGCCGTCTAGATGCTCCGCCGACCCGAATCTCTCTGTGTCGCCGCCGTCGGCCGTGGTGGCGAGGGCGATGGCACCATCACCGGTGGACGTGGGCGCCTTCCCCCATGCCTGGCACAATGAACGGCGCCGGCGATCCGCCGGGGGACGCGATCCACCAACACGACCAGGGAACAGGACCAGGGAGGAACAGATGGAGGAGCTCCGGGGAAAGGTCGCCGTCGTCACGGGTGGGGCGAGCGGTATCGGCCGCGCCGTGGCCGAGGCGGCCGCCGCCGCCGGGATGAAGGTGGTCCTGGCCGACATCGAGGAGGGGCCGCTCAAGGAGGCCGACGCAGCTCTGGGGGCGACCGGCGCCGAGGTCCTCTCGGTCGTCACCGACGTCTCGGTCGGCTCATCGGTCGAAGAGCTCCGTGACCGGGCCCTGGAGCGGTTCGGTGCCGTCCATCTCGTCCACAACAACGCCGGCGTGGCCGTGGGTGGTCCGCTCTGGGCGGTCTCCGAGGCCGACTGGACCTGGGTGCTGGGCGTGAACCTCTGGGGGGTGATCCACGGGATCCGTGTCTTCGTCCCCGTCCTCCTCGAGCAGGACGAGGGCCATGTCGTGAACACGGCGTCGCTGGCCGGGCTCACCTCTCCGAGCATGCTCGGCCCATACAACGTGACCAAGCACTCCGTGGTGACGATGTCCGAGACCCTCTACCGCGACCTCGACGCCGTCGGGTCCCGAGTCGGTGTCTCGGTCCTCTGCCCCGGCTTCGTCCGGACCGGGATCGCCGAGTCGGACCGCAACCGACCCGACTGGGCCCCGGCCTCCTCCCTCCCCGAGGGCGCGGAGTTCCAGGACGTCGTCCGCCAGCTGGTGGCGACCGGCCTCGAGCCCGCCGACGTGGCCGGAAAGGTCCTCGACGCCGTCCGGGACAACCGCTTCTACATCCTCACCCATGACGACACCCCGGCCATGGTCGAGACCCGGATGCGCGACATCCTCGAGGGCCGGAACCCGAGCGGAGCGCCCGTCGGCTGACCCATCTCCCCTCCGGGGCGCTGACACGGTTCACGCGCCGCGCTACCGTCCACTCACCGACGCCACCACCAAGGAGCCCCTGTGCCCACATTCACGTCCTACCCGAACGGCACCCCCTCGTGGGTCGACCTCCAGACGCCCGACACCACGGCCGCCCAGGCCTTCTACGGATCGGTCTTCGGATGGACGGCAGCCGACATGGGACCCGACGCCGGCGGCTACGCCATCTTCCAGATCGACGGGGCCAACATCGCCGGTGTGGGACCGACCATGGGCGAGGGCCAACCGGCGGCGTGGACGAGCTACGTCAACGTGGTCGACGCCGAGGCCATCGTGGCCCGGGCCACCATCGCCGGGGGCACCATCCTCCTGGAGCCGATGCAGGTCATGGAGGCCGGTCACATGGCCCTCTTCGCCGATCCGACCGGGGCGGTCATCGGGCTGTGGCAGCCCGGGCAGCACAAGGGCGCCGACGTGGCCAACGAGCCGAACACCTGGTGCTGGAACGAGCTGAACACCCGCGACACGGCCAAGGCCACCAGCTTCTACACCCATGTCTTCGACTGGGAGGCCGAGAAGTCCAACTTCGAAGGCATGGACTACACCGAGTGGAAGAACGCGGGGTCGACCATCGGCGGGATGATGGAGATGCCCCCCATGGTCCCGGCCGAGGTTCCGGCCCACTGGCTCGTCTACTTCGCCGTCTCCGACACCGACGCCACGGTGGCCAAGGCCGCCTCGCTCGGGGCCACCACCCTCGTGCCCCCCACGGACATCCCCCCGGGACGCTTCTCCGTTCTCTCCGACCCGGCCGGTGCCGTCTTCGCCGTCATCGCCATCGCCCAGCCGGCCACCTGAACCCACCGGATACCGGAGCCCCCGGCCAGGGAGATCACCTGGCCGGGGCTCCGAGATCCCGACTCGACCGCGGAGGGCGAATCCTTGGCCCCTACCCCTGGGTCGTGACGAAGTCCGTCCCGCCCGAGATGGCACCGGTCGTGATGACGTTCTTCTTGCCTTCGAAGTAGTTGGAGGAGTCCGGGGTGAACGATCCGATCGGAGAGCCGTTCACCGTCACGTTCGAGTAGTCGATGGCGCCGAACTTCGGCAGGTTGGACTGCCCGCCCGGTCCCTTCCCCGTGATCCCGAGGTCACCGGCGCCGGCATCGGTGCAGGAACTCGGGTTGAGCGAGGAATGGCTGACCGACTGCGTCGTGTTCAGGTCCTCGATGGTCGACACGGTGCCCGAACCGCCGCAGGTCGTCGTGAACTGGATGCTGTCCCCGGCGCTCATGGCCAACGGCGGATTGGTGTAGAGGCCGTCCACCTCGATGGCGGTGCCTCCGTAGGACTCGACGTACTTCTTCCCGCTCTTCACGCACGCCATGTAGATGAACTCCTGGTTCCAGGCGTTCTGTGTGGTGTCAAAGGCACCGATCCCGGGTCCGAGGTTCTCGCCCTTCTTGCATGTGTACGTCGGGAGCGTGATCGTGGCCTGCACCGACGTCGCCGTGGCGGAGGTGGCGCTGTACCCGGCGAAGAACGATTTCTTCGTCTTGCCCGCCGTTGCCCCGGCCGGTGCCGCCACCAGTCCTGCCAACAGCAGCGACGCCGTGATGACGAAGCCGACACGTGCCAGGACAGAGTGATTCACCATCTGGACCCACCTCCATGAGCGCCGCCGCCAGTCGGCTCACCCGAATCCCGTGCATGCTCGCGCCGCCGTCGGCCGAAGGCAAGCGATACCCCCCGCCCGGTCCGGCACTCTTCACCCTCGTCCGGCCGGGCCCTCACGTCCTGCGGGATCGGGTCGCGTCCGTCCCCAATTTTGACGACGAGACGAGGTTCACCAACGGGTCTCGACCTCGAGAACGCGACCTCATCGTCGAGCCGTCCGTATCTGAACATGAGGACGTCGAGCGGGTAGTTGTGACGGACGCGCCACGGCGCCTTCGTCCCCTGCCTGGTGAAGGTCGCCGCCGACCGCCGCACGTATCCCGACGAGAGGTCGAGATAGGGCGCCGTCGGCATGGAGGGATCGGGCCCGACCGCGGTGCAGGTGTCGTAGCCGCCCGCGTCCATGTGGGCGAGCAGCCGGCACACGTACCGGGCGACCAGGTCGCTCTTGAGCGTCCACGACGCGTTGGTGTAGCCGAACGTGAACGCCAGGTTGGGCACTCCGCAGAGAAGGACGCTCTTGTGGGTGACCGCCTCCGCGACATCGACCGGCCGCCCGTCCACACTGACGGCCATCCCGCCCAGCATCAGCAGGCTCAGGCCGGTGGCGGTGACGATCACGTCCGCTTCGAGGACGGCGCCGGACCCGAGGAGGATCCCCTTCTCGCAGAAGGAGTCGATCCGGTCGGTGACGACGGACGCCCGTCCCTCGCTGATGGCGACGAAGAGATCCCCGTCGGGAGCGAGGCAGAGACGTTGGTCCCACGGCTGGTAGTCCGGCGTGAAGTGGGTCCCCACGTCGTACCCGTCCGGGAGCTGGCCGGCGACTCCCCGCAGGAGCCACCCCTTCATGAGCTTCGGCGTGTTCCGGCTGAGCTGGAAGATCAGCCACCCGATGACCATGTTCTTCCACCGGACGAGACGCCGGGCCACCGCGGGAGGAAGGTTCCCCCGGACCAGCTCGTCCAGGGGATCGCTCTCGGGGACCGACGCCACGTAGCTGGGCGACCGTTGCAGCATCGTCACGTGCCGGGCCGTCCGCGCCAGGGCCGGCACGAGCGTCACCGCGGTGGCACCGCTGCCGATGACCACCACCCGCTGGCCGCTGCAGTCGAGATCCCCGGGCCACTCCTGGGGGTGGACGATCCGACCGGTGAAGTTCTCCCGGCCGGCGAAATCGGGGGTGTAGCCGGCGTCGTAGCGGTAGTAGCCGGTGTTGGCGAAGAGAAAGCCACATGTCACCTCTTCCGTGGCCCCCGTGTCGACGCACTCCACCTCGACCGTCCACCGGGCCTCGGCCGAGGACCAGGACGCCTTCACGGCGCGACGGTGGTACCGGATCATCGGCTCGATCCCCCGGTCGCGCGCCGTCTCCCGGATGTACCGGAGGATCGAGGGTCCGTCGCCGATCGCCTTCGTGCCCGTCCACGGTCGGAAGTCGTACGCCAGAGTGAACATGTCCGAGTCCGAGCGGACACCCGGGTACCGGAACAGGTCCCAGGTTCCCCCGCTCTCACCCCGGGCCTCGAGGATGGCGAAGGTCTTGTCCGGACACCGCCTCTGGAGATGGCAGCCGGCGCCGATCCCGGACAGGCCGGCACCCACGATCACCACGTCGACGTGTTCGACGGTGGCCCCGGACATCCGGTCAGCCTAATGGCCGGCCCTGTCGTCGAGATCTGGGCCGACGTCACGACCACGTGTCGGAGTGGTGACCGCGGCGGCTCGCTATCGTCTGGGGTCGTCCCGCCGGAACAGGGACGTCGACGACCGAATGACGGAGAGGTGACATGACCAGACGCTGCGTGGTGACCGGGCAGACGAAGGACGGGGCCTCTGTCATCGTGTCGGACCATTCCGTCGAGCCCGTCACGGTCTCCCTTCTCCCGGGGACGGAATTCCACCGCCTGTGGGGCGCCAACGCTCCCCCCACGCTCCCGACCGACGGCACGATGCCCGACCAGAGTGGCTACTTCCCACCTCCGGGCGGATACCGCTTCGGTTTCTTCACCCTCGGACCCGAATCGGTGTCCGTTCCCGAGGATCTCGATCTGGAGGCGGCGCTCGGCGAGTTCGACGAGAAGCTCCCCGGCCTGGTCGGCGTCATGGAGCCCGACCATCCGGGGATGCACACCACCGACACCGTCGATCTCGATCTGGTGGTCTCGGGGGAGGTCTGGCTCGAACTCGACGACGGGGAAGAGGTACACCTCCGCCCCGGTGACAGCGTCGTCCAGAACGGGACCCGGCACGCCTGGCACAACCGGACGTCGGAACCGGCCGTCATCTTCGTCACCCTCATCGGCGCCGTCAGGGCGCCGCACTGAGCGTTTCTGACGCCCGGCGACCCATCGTCACCGCCTCCCGCGCCCCACCTGTTATACATACGCATAGTTTCCTATACAAACGTATAGGACCCATGCAGAGGCGTCGCCGAAGGGAGGCCCGGTGGGAATCCCGGCCATTCGGACCGAGGGGCTCACCAAGCGCTACGGCGGCGTCGCAGCCGTCGACCGGCTGGATCTCGAGATCGAACCCGGCGAGGTCGTCGGCTATCTCGGACCGAACGGCGCCGGGAAGACCACCACCATCCGTCTCCTCCTGGGACTGATCCACCCGACCGGCGGGCGTGGTGAGATCTTCGGTCTCGACTGCCAGCGCCGCTCGGTCGAGATCCACCGCCGTCTGGCCTTCGTCGCGGGTGAGGCGAACCTGTGGCCCGGGTTGACCGGGGCCGAGACGCTCCATCTGCTGGGCCGTGTCCACGGGAGCGTGGACGATGCGTATCGGGACGAGCTGGTCGACCGCTTCGACCTCGACCCCTCCAAGAAGGTCCGCTCCTACTCCAGGGGGAACCGCCAGAAGGTCATCCTCATCGCCGCCCTGATGACGCGCGCCGACCTTCTCGTACTCGACGAACCCACCAACGGGCTCGATCCGTTGATGGAGCAGGCGTTCCGCCACAGCATCCACGAGGCCCGCGACCGCGGCCAGACCGTCTTCCTCTCCTCGCACATCATGAGCGAGGTGGAGGCACTCTGTGACCGGGTGGGGATCCTCCGCAGCGGTCGGCTCGTCGAGATGGGCACGCTGGCGGAGATGCGCCATCTCTCGGCTCTCACCATCGAGGCCACCTTCGACGACGCGGTGCCCGACCTGTCCGGTGTCCCCGGGGTGATCTCGGCCGACGCCGACGGCCGACACGTCCGCTGCCACGTCCGGGGTTCCATCGGACCGCTGTTGACGGTCCTGGCCGCCTCCGGCGTCACGGAGCTGTTGAGCCGCGAGCCCTCGCTGGAGGAGCTCTTCCTGGCCCAGTACGGAGCGAACGGGGCGGGCGAGGGGGCCCAGACCGTTGCCGGCTGACCATCCCACTCCGGCACCGGCTGGAACGACACGCTCCCCCGGGACCGTCGTCGCCCGCCTGACGGCGCGCCGATCGGTCCGATCGGGTGTGGTCTGGGGCTACATCTTCGGCGCCTCGATCGCCTCGTCGGCCTTCAGCTACACGAGGATCTACAAGACCCAGGCGGAACGCAACGCCTTGGCGGCGGCATACGGATCCAACAAGGCGACGAGCGCTCTCTTCGGACCGGCGCCAAGGCTTCAGACGGTCGCCGGGTTCACCGCCTTCAAGATCTCCATGACCCTCATCGTCGTCGGTGCCGTCTGGGGACTCCTCACGAGCACCCGCCTCCTGCGCGGCGAAGAGGACGCCGGGCGATGGGAGGTCCTCCTCGCCGGCCAGACCACACCCCGGCGCGCCACCGCGCAGGCGCTGGCCGGACTCGGAGCGGGCCTCGCCACGCTGTGGGCGATCACCGGTCTGATCACGGTCGTCGCCGGTCGGTCGTCGGACATCCACATCGCGGCGCGCCCGGCGCTCTTCTTCGCCCTCGCCATGGTGGCGACGGCGTTCATGTTCCTCGCCGTGGGCGCTCTCACCAGCCAACTGGCGGCGACCCGACGCCAGGCCGCCTCCTACGCCGCCGCCTTCCTCGGTGTGGGGTACGCGGTGCGGATGGTGGCCGACGCCGGGGTCGGCCTCCACGGACTCATCTGGGCCTCCCCACTGGGCTGGGTGGAGGAGCTCCAACCCCTCACCGGACCGCGACTGTTCGCCCTTCTCCCGATCGCTCTCCTCACCGCCGTCCTGGCCGCCGCCGCCATCCACCTGGCCGGGACACGCGACGTCGGCGCCAGCATCCTGCCGGACCGGGCCACGGGCCGGGCCCATCTGCGGCTTCTCTCCGGCCCCACCGGTCTCACCATCCGGTTGATCCGACCCGTCGTCATCGGGTGGTGGACGGCCATCGGTATCTCGGGACTGCTCTTCGGACTGGTGGCGAAGTCAGCCGGGACCACCGTCTCGGGATCGTCGGTGCGCCAGACGTTCGCCAAGCTGGGAGCGCCCGGGACCGGCACCGACGCCGTCCTCGGCGTCTGCTTTCTCATCCTGGCCGTGCTGGTGGGCTTCGTCGCCGCGGGCCAGATCACGAACGCCCGCACGGAGGAGTCGACCGGGCGCCTCGACCACTTCCTCATCGGACCCGTCTCGCGCTCCTCCTGGCTCGGTGGACGGCTCCTCCTGGCCGTCGTCGTCCTCGTGGCCGGTGGCGTGGCGGCCGGGGTCTTCGCCTGGCTCGGCGCCGCCACCCAGCACGCAGGAGTGAGCTTCACCACCCTGGTCGACGCCGGCCTCAATCTGGTCCCACCGGCGATCACCATCGTCGGCGCGGGCGCTCTCGTCCTCGGGACCTGGCCCCGGGCCGCCTCCGGCGTCGTCTACACCCTGCTCGGCTGGTCGTTGCTCGTGGTGGTCGTCGGCAGCATCGGCGCCGTGAACCACTGGGTCCTCGACACCTCGGTCTTCCACCAGATGGCGTCGGCTCCCGCCGTCTCTCCCCACTGGGAGGCGAACGGCGTGATGGTCGCCATCGGCATCGCCGGCACCGCCATCGGGACCCTCGCCTTCCGGCGCAGAGACCTCGCGGGCGAATGAGCGGAACACCGGCCGACCGCCAATCCGCCGACCACCACCGATCCGGCGACCGGCGATCCGGCGACCGGCGATCCACCGACCGCCGGTCCCGAGACCGCCGATCCGCAGGCCCTCACACCCCGGTGGCGGCCGCAGTCGAAGAAGGGCGAGGCCCGGCGTTCGAGGATCTCACGGCCCGGGCCCGCATCCGGGAGGCCGCGCTCCAGCACTTCGCCGACGAGGGGTACGAGCGCGCCACCATCCGCGGCATCGCCCGTACGGCGGGCGTATCCCCGGGACTCGTCCGGCACCACTTCGGATCGAAGGAGGCCCTGCGCGTTGCCTGCGACCGGCATGTGTCCGACGCGTTGCGGGGCATCAATGCCCAGCTCCTGGAGGACCCGGGCGCTTCGGCCCGGTTGCGAGAGCCCTCCCGCGCCTACGGGCGCTACCTGGCGCGTGCCCTGGTGGACGGTTCGGACATGGCGGCGAAGGTGTTCGACGAGATGGTGGCGATGACGGAGCAGTGGCTCGAGCTCGCCGACCAGGATCGTCCCGACCCCCCCACCGTGGACAGACGGATCCGGGCCGCCCTCGTCACCGCCATGGCGATCGGTGTGGGCCTGCTCGACGTGCACGTCTCGCGCGCCCTGGGAACCGACATGTCCACACCCGACGGTGATCGCATGATCGCCTTGGCGATGCTCGACATCTACTCCCACCGCCAGGTCAGCGAGGATCGTGCCGCCAAGGCCGGTGCCGGGTTCGACGCGCCCGGGGCCGATCCCCCGTAGCGGTTCGTCGTCAGGTGGACCCGGGCTCCTCCCCGGCCAGGCGATCGGCGACGAGGAGCATCTCGCGTCCGACGGGTTGGAGATCGACCTTGGTGCAGAGAAGTCCCGTCGACACCCGCTCGACGACTCCCCACTCCCAGATGGCCGACGCATCGAGGCCGGTGCGCCGGGCCAGCCATCGCGCCCGATCGTGGGGATCGCCCTCGAGAAGTTGGCCCGGGTCCTCCCGCATGAGAATTCCCATGTCGTACTCGGCTTCCGCCAGGAGACCGTCAGGATCGACGAGCTTGAAGCCCACTCCGGCTTCGAGGGCGTTCCACTCGTGCACGTCGCCGTGGACCAGGACGGCCCGCTCGTCGTCGTGGGCATCGACGCGACGTGCCGCGCAGGCCAGGGCATGGTCCACCGCCCGCTCCGAACACGGGTGGTCGAGCTCCTCCCAGGTCGCCGTGATGAACCCGACGAGCCAGCGTCCCTTCTCCGCCCCCGTGGGCAGGCCGCAATCGGGTGCCCGGCGCCAGACGCGCTCGACGGCCGAGCACAGGATCTCGTGTCGTCGTCCGATCGGGAGCCTCATCTGGTGCAACGATCGACCCAGCCGTTCGAGGAGCAGTGCACCACGCGCCGCGTCGTCGCGCAGGAGACGCACGCAACCGTGACCGTCGGTCAGCCGCAGGACGGTGATCTCGTTGAGCGCCGCGTCACCGTCGCGCGGGACGATCAGCTTCACGACCGCATCCGTGCCGTCGTCCCGCACGGCCTCGGCGACGAACGCCTCGGTCGCGTCCTCGAAGGGACGACCGATCACGATCGACCACTCGCGTTCGAGGTGAGCCACGAGCTCGGGGAGACCGTCGATCCACCACTCGGCACCGCCGGCCAGCGCTTTGTTGCGGACGACAGTGGGAACGCCGATCACCTCGGAGCCACGGTAATAGCGGCACTCCCCCGGCGGCAGGACTGGCGGCAGGACCGGCGGCAGGTCCGTCCGGAGGACCGGCGACAGGACCGTCCCACCTTGACTAGTACGTCATACGTAGTATTGTGCGCTCATGACGCCGCGGCGGGGGACGACGGGGGGGAGCCTGAACCGGGCGAACGAGCCGGGCGTGCTCATCCTGACCAGTCTGGCCGGGGGCGAGAAGCACGGTTACGCGCTGGCCAGGGACATCGAAGCGTTCGCCGGGGTCACGCTCGGTCCCGGGACGCTCTACGGCGCCATCACCCGCCTGGAGGAGCGAGGTCTCATCGAGGCCACCGCGGGCGACGACCGGCGCCGCCCGTACCGGATCAGCGCGGCCGGGCGTGCCGCTCTGCAGGCGGCCGTCACCGACATGCGGGTCATCGCCGACGAGGGCGCGACGCGGCTCGGGCTCGCGCTGGTGCCCGGCCGCCTCGGGCTCGGATGGACGCCATGAGCGACGCCCGACCGGCGGCGAACCTCGAACGACTGCTGCGCTGGTACCCCGCCGTCTGGCGGGCCCGCTACGGCGCCGAGCTCGTCGCCCTCATGGAGGACACCTACGGCAACGATCCGGTCCCGGCGCGCAGCCGTTTCGGCATCGCCCGTGCCGGAATGACCGAGCGCCTGGTCGAGATGGGACTCGGCACCGGGAACCAGGGACCGGCCGAACGTCTCCGGGGCGGTGCCCTTCTCGTCCTGTGCGCGTGGGGGTTCTTCGTCATCGGCGGTTCGATCTTCGCCAAGGCCGCCGAGGGCTGGGCCCTGGCCACCTCGCACGCCGACCGCGCGCTGCCGGGTGCCGGTTACGACTCCGTCGTCGTGGCGGCCGCCGTCGGCGCCGTCGTGATCGCGGTGGCCGCGGTCGTGACGCTTCCCGCATTTCTCCGCTTCCTCGGCGCCGGCGGATGGTCGGACGTCCGGCGCCCCGTCCGCGTCGCCGTCGGCGTCTCCGCCGTGACGATGCTCACCGTCGCCTCGATGTCGCTATGGGCGCATCACCTCGACTACTCACAGCGCAACGGCGGCTCTTTGCCCTACGAGGTCCTCGCCCTGGTGGTCGGCATCCTGGCCATGGTCACTATCGCCGCCTGGACCGTCGCCACACTCCGGACCGTGCGTCTCCTCGACCTGTCCGCCCCGGTGCTGCGCCTCGAGGGACGACTGGCCCTCCTGCTCGCCCTCGTGATGCTCGTGATCGTGGGCGGCACCTCCGTCTGGTGGGCCGCGGAGGCCGCCGATGCCCCCCGTTTCCTGTCCGGCTCGACCTCGGGTCCCGTCGGATCGGCCCTCCCGCCCAATCTCCTCATCGCCGGCGCCTTCATGGTCGCCGGAGTGTGCGTGGCGCTCAGGGGTGCCCTCCGGGTGGGAGGTGCCCTGCGCTCACGCTCATCGGCGGCGGGGTGATCGCACGCCTGCACCACGTGGTGGTCGACTGTCCCGACCCCGACGCGCTGGCCGCCTTCTACTCCGACCTCCTGGGCCTGCCCGTCACCGATCCGTCGGTCACCCTTTCTGTCTCGTCCCCCGCCCGCCGTGGGCACCGCCGGTCGAGGGTTCCGGGGACCCCGAAAGATAGAGCTGCTTCGTCAACTGAATGTGTCCCACGTGCTCGCGGGCGTGGCCGTAGTTGCCCACCAACCAGGTGAGTCCCGTGCGTCTCTCCTCGGGCGGGAGGGTGGGCAGGGCCAGAACGGTCTGCAGGCGGTGAGCGTCGATCTCCGACCGCACGTTCTCGATCAGGGCGTCGGCGGTCCGCAGTTCGCCGAGGATGTCGGCCCGGTACCGCCGGGATCCGACGAACTCTGACGCCCGGTCCCGGGCGCCTGTGACGCCCGCCACGCAGCGAAGGGTTTCCACTTCGGAGCCGACGATGTGGGTGACGATGGTGGCGACGGCATTCGCCCCCGCGTCGGGAACCCAGTTGAGGCCGTCGTCGTCGAGGCCCTCGATCTCCCGGCGGACTTGATCGTGCAATTCCTCGAACAAGGTGAGCACCGTGGAGGCGATAGCAAAGGGCTCGGCCGGCGCGGCGGGAATGGACATGGCCCAGTGTGCCAGCCGATACGTCCTCGCCGGTCAGCGCAGGGCCAGCTGTCCCGGTACGAGCGGTGACGGCAGTGCCGTGTCTCCCATCAGCGAGCGATCGACACCCGCCGCGCACGAACGCCCTTCGGCGATGGCCCACACGATCAGGCTCTGGCCGCGGGTCATGTCTCCGCACACGAAGACACGGTCGTGGCTGGTGGCCCAATTGGCGTCGCAGGCCACGTTGCCCCGGGCGTCGAGCTCGAGCCCGAGCTCGCCCACCACCCCCTGTCGTTCGGCGCCCAGAAAGCCCATGGCCAGAAGGACGAGCTCGCAGGGCAGATCGAACTCCGTCCCCGGCACCGGTTCCATCACCGGCCTCCCGTCGACGACCGCCATCTCGACCTGATGCCCCCGCAGGGCCCGGACGGCGCCGGTCCCGTCGTCGATGAAGGCCGTCGTCGTCACCGCGTAGACGCGCTCCCCTCCCTCCTCGTGGGCCGACGAGGTCCGGTAGATGAGGGGCCAGGTGGGCCACGGGTTGTCGCCGGGACGGACCTCGGGGGGGCGGGGCAGGATCTCGAGCTGGTGGACCGAGAGCGCCCCCTGACGATGGGCGGTCCCCAGGCAGTCGGCACCCGTGTCGCCCCCGCCGATGATGACGACGTGCTTGCCGGCGGCGGAGATGGGGGATTCGGCCCAGGCCCCCTCCCGGACGAGGTTCGAGGGCTTCAGGTACTCCATGGCGCCGTGCACGCCCCGAAGATGGCGGCCGGGCACGGGCAGGTCACGGGGCAGCGTGGCCCCACCGGCCAGGACGACCGCGTCGAATCGGGCGAGCAGATCGGCGGCGGGGACGAGGGTCACGTCCGGCGCGTTGGCCGTCCCCAGACCCCGCTGCTCCCCCGGTTCGCCTCCGCCCTCGGCGCTGCCGGCGGCCGACGTCACCCCCACCGCCGTGGCGCAGCGGAAGGAGACCCCCTCCGCCTCGAGCTGAGCCAGCCGGCGGTCGAGGACCGCCTTCTCCATCTTGAACTCGGGGATCCCGTACCGCAGGAGTCCGCCGGGGCGTTCCCCGCGTTCGAACACCACGACGTCGTGGCCGGCGCGCGCCAGCTGCTGCGCGCAGGCCAGGCCCGAGGGTCCCGATCCGACGACGGCCACCGACTTTCCCGTGCGGGTCTCGGCCGCCTGGGGCACCACCCACTGTTCGGCGAAGGCGCGCTCGGCGATCTCGTACTCGACGCGTTCGATGGTCACGGGCTCGGCGTTGATCCCGAGGACGCACGCGCCCTCGCACGGGGCCGGGCAGAGCCGGCCCGTGAACTCGGGGAAGTTGTTGGTGGCGTGGAGGCGGTCGGCCGCCTCGGCCCACTGCCCGCGCCACACCAGGTCGTTCCACTCCGGGATGAGATTGCCGAGCGGACAGCCCTCGTGACAGAAGGGGATGCCACAGTCCATGCAGCGTGCCCCCTGCTCGCGGGCCGACTCCTCGGGGAACGGCTCATAGACCTCGCGCCAGTCCCGGATGCGGACGGGGATGGGGCGCCGACCGGGGAGGCGGCGGGGGAACTCCACGAAGCCCGTGATCTTGCCCATCAGACGACGTCCCTCAGCCCTTGGCCACGGCCATCACGGCCTCGTCCACCGACCGACCCTCTTCGACGGCCAGGCGGGTGGCCTCGAGAACACGCCGGTAGTCGCGGGGCATGACCTTCGCGAACTGTTCGACGGCGCTCTCCCACGACCCCGCCAGGCGCTCGGCCACCGCCGACCCCGTCTCCGTCAGATGGCGGGCGACGATCTCCGCCAACCAGCGCCGATCCTCGGCGTCGAGCGACTCGAGCTCCACCTTCTCCAGATTGACCTTCTGCGCGAAGGTGCCGTGGGGGTCGTGGACGTAGGCGATCCCACCCGACATGCCGGCGGCGAAATTGCGTCCCGTCTCGCCCAGGACCACGACGCGGCCACCGGTCATGTACTCACACCCGTGGTCGCCCACACCTTCGACCACGGCCGTGGCCCCCGAGTTGCGGACGCAGAAGCGCTCCCCCACCTGTCCCCGGATGAAGGCCTCGCCGGCGGTGGCGCCGTAGAGGATGACGTTGCCGGCGATGATCTGGTCCTCGGCCGCGAACGGCGATGTCTCGTGCGGCCGCACGACGACGCGGCCACCGGACAGGCCCTTGGCCAGGTAGTCGTTGGCGTCACCGATCAGCCGCAGGGTCACACCCCGCGGGACGAAGGCACCGAAGCTCTGGCCCGCCGATCCCCGGAAGGTGAGGACGATGCTGTCGTCGGGCAGGCCCTCCGCCCCCCGGCGGCGCGTGATCTCGTAGCCGAGAAGGGTCCCCACCGTGCGGTTCACGTTGCTGACGGCCATCTCCAGCTCGAGCGGCCGCCCGTCGGGGGTGCCGCCGGCCTCGATCACCGGCCGGCAGGCATCGAGGAAGCGGTGGTCGAGGGCGGCGTCGAGACCGTGGTCCTGGACACAGGAGCAGTACCGGTCGGTGGGCGGCCCCACCTCGGGGGCGGCCAGGATGGGGGCGAGATCGAGTCCCTTCGTCTTGTAGTGCTCGACGGCGTCGAGGGTGTCGAGGAGGTCGACGCGTCCCACGGCCTCCTCGATCGACCGGAGCCCCAGGGCGGCGAGGTACTCGCGGACCTCTTCGGCGATGAACTCGAAGAAATTCTCCACGAACTCCGGCGTCCCCGTGAAGCGCTTGCGCAGCTCGGGGTTCTGGGTGGCGATCCCCACCGGACAGGTGTCGAGGTGGCAGACACGCATCATGATGCAACCGGAGACGACCAGAGGGGCGGTGGCGAAGCCGAACTCCTCAGCACCGAGGAGGGCCCCGATCACGACGTCACGTCCCGTCTTCAGCTGCCCGTCGACCTGGACCACGATGCGGTCGCGCAGACCGTTGGAGACGAGGGTCTGCTGCGTCTCGGCCAGACCCAGCTCCCAGGGGATGCCGGCGTGCTTGAGCGAGGTGAGCGGGCTGGCCCCCGTACCCCCGTCGTGGCCCGAGATGAGGACGACGTCGGACTTGGCCTTGGCCACTCCGGCGGCGACGGTCCCCACGCCCACCTCGGCCACCAGCTTCACATGGATCCGGGCCAACGGGTTGGCCGACTTGAGGTCGTGGATGAGCTGGGCGATGTCCTCGATGGAGTAGATGTCGTGGTGCGGGGGTGGCGAGATGAGCTCCACCCCCGGGGTGGAGAACCGGGTGCGGGCGATCCACGGGTGGACCTTGTGGCCCGGAAGCTGCCCGCCTTCACCGGGCTTCGCCCCCTGGGCGATCTTGATCTGGAGGTCGTCGGCGTTCACGAGGTATTCGCTCGTCACCCCGAACCGTGCCGAGGCGACCTGCTTGACGGCACTGCGGCGCAGGTCGCCGTTGGCGTCAGGGGTGAACCGGTCGGCGTCCTCGCCGCCCTCGCCGGTGTTGGACTTGCCGCCGAGGCGGTTCATGGCGATGGCCAGGTTCTCGTGGGCCTCGGCCGAGATCGACCCGTAGGACATGGCCCCCGTGGCGAACCGCTTCACGATGGCCGAGACGGGCTCGACCTCCTCGATGGCGACCGGCGGCAGTTCGCCGGTGCGCAGGCGCAGCAGACCCCGCAGGGTGGCGAGGTTCTCGGACTGGTCGTCGACGAGGGTGGTGTACTGCTTGAAGATGTCGTAGCGCTTGGTCCGGGTGGCGTGCTGGAGCTTGAAGACGGTCTTCGGGTTGAAAAGGTGGATCTCCCCCTCGCGCCGCCACTGGTACTCGCCACCGGGTTCGCGCTCGCGGTGCGCTCGCGACGTCGGATGGGGAAGATGCGCCATCCGGTGACGCTCGGCCACTTCCCGGGCGAGCACGTCCAGACCCACCCCGCCGATGCGGCTCACCGTGCCGGTGAAGTACTCGTCGACGAGGTCGCGCGCCAACCCGACGGCCTCGAATATCTGGGCCCCGGTGTACGAGGCGACGGTGGAGACGCCCATCTTCGACATGATCTTGATGACGCCCTTGCAGGCGGCCTTGATGTAGTTGGCCCGTCCGTGGCGCGCGGTCACGCCCTCGAGGGTGCCGCTGGCGATCATGTCGTCGATGGTCTCGAAGGCCAGATACGGGTTCACGGCCGAGGCCCCGAAACCGATGAGGAGCGCCATGTGGTGCACCTCGCGGGCGTCGCCCGCCTCGACCACCAGACCGACGCGCGTCCGCGTCTTGCACCGGACGAGGTGCTCGTGGACGGCCGCGGTCAGGAGAAGGGCGGGGATGGGGGCCATGGTGGCGTTCGAATTGCGGTCCGAGAGGATGATGATGTTCGAACCCAACGAGATGGCGATGCTGACCCGCCGCCGCACCTCTTCGATGGCGTCGCGCAGCGCCTCCCCCCCGCCGGCGGGGTCGAAGAGCCCGTCGATGGCGAAGGCGTTGAAGCCGGGTGTCTCCCCCCGCTCGTTGACGTAGAGGAGCTTGGCCAGGTCGTCGTTGTCGATCACGGGGTACGGGAGGATGATCTGCCGGCACGACGCCGGGGTGGGCGCCAGGAGATTTCCCTCGGGGCCGAGCCGGGACCGGCTGGAGGTGACCAGCTCCTCGCGGATGGCGTCCAGAGGAGGGTTCGTGACCTGGGCGAAGAGCTGGGTGAAGTAGTCGTAGAGCAGCCGGGGCCGGTCCGAGAGGAAAGCCAGGGCGGCGTCGTTGCCCATCGATCCGTTCGGTTCCGCCCCCGCCTTGGCCATGGGGCCCACGATGATGCGCAGCTCCTCGTTCGTGTAGCCGAAGAGCCGCTGATGCGTCACCACCGACGCGTGCTGGGGGGTGAGCATCAGACGCGGGGGGAGGTCGGCCAGGTCCACCTGGCCGTCGGACAGCCACTGCCCGTAGGGGTGCTCGGCCGCCAGGCTGGCCTTGATCTCGGCGTCGTCGACGATCCGGCCCTGGGCCGTGTCGACCAGGAACATCCGCCCGGGCTGCAGCCGTCCCTTGCGCACCACCCGGGCGGGGTCGATGTCGAGGACCCCCACCTCCGACGCCAGCACGACGAGGCCGTCGTCGGTCACCCAGTACCGCGCCGGGCGCAGGCCGTTGCGGTCGAGGACGGCCCCGGCCACGGTGCCGTCGGTGAAGACGACCGCCGCGGGCCCGTCCCACGGTTCCATGAGCGAGGCGTGGAAGCGGTAGAAGTCCCGGCGCTCGGTGTCCATGGAGGCGTGGTTCTCCCACGCCTCGGGGATCATCATGAGCACGGCGTGGGCGAGGGTCCGGCCACCGAGGTGCAGCAGTTCGAGGACCTCGTCGAAGGTGGCCGAGTCGCTGCCCTCGGGGTCACAGATGGGGAAGAGCCGCTCGAGGTCGCCGGGGAAGAGGTCGCTCTCGAGTAGCGCCTCCCGCGCGCGCATCCAATTCCGGTTCCCCCGGAGCGTGTTGATCTCGCCGTTGTGGGCCAGGTACCGGTAGGGATGGGCCAGGGGCCACGACGGGAAGGTGTTCGTCGAGAAGCGCGAGTGGACGAGGGCCAGGCCGCTGTCGAAGCGCTCGTCGGACAGGTCGGGGAAGAAGGGGTCGAGCTGGAGGGGGGTGAGCATTCCCTTGTAGACCATCGTCCGCGCCGACAGCGACACGATATGGACACCGTGCACCTCGTGCTCCACGCGCTTGCGCAGGCAGAAGGTGAGGCGGTCGATGGCCAGGGCGTCGAGTCCCGACGCACCGGGTATCCGTCCCGGGGCGTCAGCCGCGGGGACGAGGACCACCTGGCGCACGCGGGGCATGGCCCGCAAGGCCGAGGCTCCGAGCGAGCCGGGCTCGATGGGGACGTCGCGCCAGGCCAGGACACGGAGGTGCTCCTCTTCGGCCAGCTCGGCCAGGCGGTGCTCGGCCTTCACCGCGTCGTCGGGGTCGGTGGGGAGGAACACCATGCCGGCCGCGTAGGCGCCCGCCGCGGGCAGGTCCACCGGGAGGACGTCGGAGAGGAAACGGTGGGGCATCTGGACGAGGATGCCGGCCCCGTCGCCGGTGGCGGCCTCGGCGCCGGTGGCACCGCGGTGGGCCATGTGCTCCAGAGCGGTCACCGCCTGGCGCACCAGGGTGTGGCTGCGTCGTCCGTGGAGGTCGGCCACGAGCGCGATGCCGCAGGCGTCGTGCTCGAACGCGGGGTCGTAGAGTCCCGTGGAGGGTTTCTGCGTGGTCGTCAACGGCGTGCTCCGTATTCGTGCGCGGAGAGGGGCGGGATGTCGATGCTGCCGCCCGGGACGACGCTGGCCCTGGTGCAGTCCTCCTAGGATACATGGTGTGACTCGGCGACCACGCGCACGGGGCCGGCGACGGTCCAGGTCATGACGGTGGGCGGCGCCGGCCGCCCGGAGGTCCCGGTCGGGGGCTACGACGCCGTCGTCGTCGGCGGTGGGACGATCGGTCTGACCAGCGCCTGGCGGATGGCGGCCCGGGGCATGCAGGTGGCCGTGGCCGACCCCGAACCGGGCCGGGGGGCGTCGTGGGTGGCGGCCGGGATGCTCGCCCCCGTGACCGAGGTGCACTACACCGAGGAGCGTCTGGTCGCCCTCACGATGGCCTCGGCCGGTCGCTGGCCGTCGTTCGCGTCGGAGCTCGAAGCCGACGCCGGCGTCGGCGTCGGCTACCGGGCCTGCGGGACGCTCGTGGTGGACGTCGACGACGGCGACCGGGCATGGTCCGACGAGCTCTACCGTTTCCAGTGCTCGCTCGGGCTCGACGTCGAACGACTGAACGCGCGTGCGGTGCGCGCCCTCGAGCCCAATGTCGCCCCCGGGTTGCGTTCGGGCATCCTGGCCAGGGGCGACCATCAGGTCCAGACGCGTCGGTTCGTCACCGCGTTGTGCGCGGCGGCGACGGCGCGCGGGGTGCAGTGGCACCGGGCGGCCGTCACGGCCGTGGAGGTGGCGGGCGGTGCCGTCCGGGGCGTCCACTGCGACGGCACCTTTCTGCGCGCCCCCGTCGTGGTGCTCGCCGCCGGCTGCTGGTCGGGGTCGATCACCGGGCTGCCCGACGGCGTGGTGCCGCCCGTGCGACCAGTGAAGGGACAGATCCTCCGCCTCAAGGGTGACCCCCGGTCCCCACTGCTCGAGCGCTCGGTGCGGGGGGTCGTCGGGGGCTCGTCGGTGTACCTGGTGCCCCGGGCCGACGGTGGGATCGTCGTGGGGGCCACGGTCGAGGAGCGCGGCTTCGACACCACCGTCACCGCCGGTGCCGTCTACGAGTTGTTGCGCGACGCACGGCGGGTGGTCCCCGGCGTCACCGAGCTGGAGCTGGTCGAGGCCCGTGCCGGGCTCCGCCCGGGATCCCCCGACAACGCTCCCATCGTGGGGGCGTCGGCCGTCGACGGCCTGGTGTTGGCCACCGGTCACTACCGCAACGGGATCCTGTTGTCCCCGCTCACCGCCGATGCCGTGGCGGCCGTCGCCACCGGCGGGGAACCACCGCTCGAGATGGCGCCGTTCACCCCGGCGCGCTTCACTCCGGCACGCTTCACGCCCGAGGTGGCGCGCCCGTGACCGACATCACCATCGAGGTCAACGGCCGCGGCTCCGTCGTGGGCGCCGGCACCACCGTCGCCGCCGTCGTGGCGCAGTGGTGCGACTCGCCCGACGGCATCGCCGTGGCCCGCAACGGCGAGGTCGTGCCCCGCAGCGCGTGGCCCCTCACCTCCCTCGGTCCCGACGACCGTGTGGAGATCGTGACGGCGGCGGCCGGTGGCTGAGATGGGCGGGGACCTCGTCATCGACGGTCGGACCCTCGGGTCGCGTCTCGTGCTCGGCACCGGGGGCATCCCCAGCCTGGACGTCCTCGAGGCCGTCCTCGAGGCCTCGGCCACGGC
>Ga0209415_10001028_pt1 | contig 52997 bp, 53 predicted proteins | sample PeaSoiSIISIP2007_FD_187696 | JGI IMG/M metagenome (GOLD analysis project Ga0209415, IMG submission 187696) | Peat soil microbial communities from Weissenstadt, Germany - SII-SIP-2007 (SPAdes) (version 2) | ecosystem: Environmental > Terrestrial > Soil > Wetlands > Peat | place: Germany... | reverse complement strand
GAGCCGCTCAGCCGGATCATCGGCCGGCGCGAGTTCTGGGGGCTCGAATTTCTCCTGTCGGAAGACACGCTCGACCCGCGGCCGGACAGCGAAACCCTCGTCGACGTGGTGCTCTCGCGGCTCGCCGACCGCACCCTCCCCTATCGGTTCCTCGATCTGGGGACCGGCACCGGCTGCCTGCTCCTCGCGCTTCTTTCGGAGTTCCCGCGGGCGATCGGGGTCGGCATCGATATTGCCGCGGGCGCGGCCCGGGCGGCGCGGCATAACGCCCGGCGGCTCGGGTTTGGCGAGCGCGCCCAGTTCGCGGTTGGGGATTGGGCGGCGGGTATCGCCGGCCGATTCGACGCCATCGTCGCCAACCCGCCCTACATCCCGACACCCGCGATCCCGACCCTCATGCCGGAAGTCAGGGATTACGACCCGCACCGGGCGCTCGATGGCGGCAGGGACGGGCTTGCCGCCTATCGCGGGATCGCCGCGGACCTCGCTCGGCTGTTGCGGCTCGGCGGGCTCTTCGCCGGCGAGATCGGGGCGGGGCAAGCCGACAGCGTCGCCGCGATCCTCCAACAAAACGGTCTGGCGATCGAAGGGTTCGCGGCCGACCTAGGCGGCATCATTCGCTGTGTCGTCGCGCGCCGCCAGATCGATCGGTGAGCGAAGCTGCGCAACGCCCCGGTACAAAAAAGGTTTGGAATGCGGCGCCGCCCCGACTAGGTTACGGCTGTTCGGGAGCCTCGGGCCGCGCGACGTTGATGGCGCAGCCAGGCTGTCCTGCTCACGCCGCAGCTGACAGCATTCCCATCGGACCTCGGGTCCGCCAGCATCCACGGTGATTAGACAGGTGTCATGAGGCCAGGACAGAACAAGCGATCACGCGGCCGCAATGGCGGCGGGGGTGGCGGTGGTGGCGGCGGCGGCGGGGGTCCGCATCACAACAACAACCGGCCGCGGATGCCGCATCGCATCCAGACTTTCGACAGCAACGGGCCAAGCGTAAAGATCCGCGGCAACGCCTATCAGGTGTTCGAGCGTTACGTCGCGCTGGCGCGGGAGGCGCAGGCCAGCGGCGACCGGGTCGCGGCGGAAAACCTCTATCAGCACGCCGAGCATTATTTCCGGCTGATGAATTTGCAGAGCGAGGGGCAGGGCCAGGGCCCGCCTCGGCCGACGACCCCAGCGGATCTCGAAATGGCCGGCGGCGAGGGCGAGGCGCGCGACGGCCAGGACGAAGAGGGTCAGGTCCAGCCGGCGCCGGCGCCGATGGCCCCGTTCCCGGGCGACGAACAGCCGCCATCCTATTGACGTGGGCTATTGAGGCTGGACGCAGCGCCGCTGCGGGTTACGCCACGGCCCGGCTGCGGCTTCGCCGCCGCACGGTTCGGGTGCCGAGCCCGAACGCGCGGCCGAGCGCATCGAAGCGGCGCTGCACCGCTTCGCCGGTAAACAGGCTCCCGGTCGGCGGCAATTCGAGGACGAGGCCGGATGCCTCCCGCACCAGGGGCACCTCGTCCAACAGCGTCAGCGCGCCGCCGCACAGCGTATAGGCGAGCCGCAACGCAAGGCCCAGCCGGCGCGCGTTGCCAGCAGCGGCGTCATCGATGAGCGGCCGCGTCGCCGTCTTGATCGGGTCGTCGATCGCGCCGCCGTACCGCGCGTGCAGGACAGCGGCGATGAACACCCGCTCGCGATGGCCGATCTGGGCGACCGGCAAGCGCAGGCCGCGGGTGAAGGCATGCTCGGCGCGGTAGTCCGGATGCTCGGTCCACGCGATGTCGCTGAGCCAGGCGGCCGCGAGATGCAGCCGCCGCGCATCCTCGTCAAGATCGGGAAAGAGCGGCGCCGTCCACTGCTGCAGACGGTCGCCGTCGCTCTGCCCGCGGCTCAGATTCGCGGCAAAGCCGATACAGGCCGCAATCAGCGGAGGGATGCGCCGGTCCGGCGGCAACAGGCCGTCGGCATAGCCCTCGCGCAACCCGAACGCCGAGAACACGATCTGCTCGGGGCGGCCGGCGGCGATCAGCTGGCGCAGCACCGTCGCGGCGAGCGGCACCAGTTCGAGGCGCTTCCTGCTGATTGAGGTGATCCGTTCGAGCGACCGCCGGGATTGGCCGGCCATCATTTCGAGAAATCCCTCGGCGGGCCGCCGCGCAATCCCGTATTCGTGAATGATGTGTAAGGGATAGTGCGTCTGTTCCATATGCAGGCGCGCGATCGCCCGCCAGACGCCACCAACCAGATAGAGCTTCTTGCCCGCGGCTTCGCGCAGCACCGGCGCCGCCGCGATACCGCGCTCGATCGCCTCGATGACTGCGTTCCGGTTGTCGGCAAGCTCGGCGAGGCGCAACGCCCCCAATGGCAGGCTGACGCCGGCGCCGATCGGCGTGCTCTCGGAGGAATCGACCCGGACCAGCTCGACGCTGCCGCCGCCGAGGTCGGCGACCACGCCATCGGCGTCGCGGATCCCGGCGAGGACGCCGGCCGCCGAGAGCTTGGCTTCCTCGACGCCCGCGATGATGCGCACCGGCACACCGCATTGGCGCTCCGCTTCGGCGGCAAAGGCGCGGCCATCGTTCGCCTCGCGCACCGCCGCGGTCGCGATGATCGCGAGGTGATCGGTCCCCAGCGCCCGGGCCAGTGCGACGAAACGCTGGAGATTGGCGAAGGCGAGTTCGACCCCTTCCGGATTGAGCCGTCCCGTCCGGGCGATGCCGCGCCCCAGCGCGCACATGACCTTTTCGTTGAGCAGCGGCAGGAGGCTCGCGCCGAGCCGTTCGAAGACGACGAGACGCAGCGAATTCGACCCGACATCGACGACGGCGATGCGGCCGAGCGGAACGGCGGCGTGGCTATCCGGCATCGCGGCGCGGCGACCCTAGCGCCGGACCCGCCCCGGGACAGCCGCCACCGCGGGCGCCCGCCCGGGAGTGCGCCGCAGGGCCTTGCCGCGCCCGGAAAGGCTCGGGTTGGTCATGAAATAGGTGTGGGCGGAGAAGCCCTCGTCCTCGACGGCGACCCGCGTATAGGTTCCGTCCGGCGCCAGGTTCCAGCTTTGCAGCGTATCGCGCAGATTGGCCACCATGATCTCGTCGAGGATCTGCCGATGCACGGTCACATTCTTGATCGGCACCAGCGCCTCGACGCGCCCGTCGAAATTGCGCGGCATCCAATCTGCCGAGCTGATGAACACCTTCGCCTGGTCCGACGGCAGCCGGTTGCCGTTGCCAAAGCAGACGACGCGCCCGTGCTCGAGAAAGCGCCCGATGATGCTTTTGACCCGGATATTCTCCGACATTCCGGGAACCCCGGGCCGCAGGCAGCAGATCCCGCGCACCACCAGGTCGATGCTGACTCCCGCCCGTGAGGCCTTGTACAACAAATCGATGATCGCCGGGTCGACCAGCGAGTTGAGCTTGGCCCAGATCTGCGCGGGCTTGCCGGCCCGGGCGTTGGCGATCTCCACCTCGATCAGCTCGGCGACGCGCGCCCGCAGGTTGATCGGCGCCACCGCGATCTTTTCCAGGCTGGGCGGGCGGGCGTAGCCGGTCATGAAATTGAACAGCCGCGCGGCGTCCCGGCACAGCGCGGGGTCGCACGTGAAGAACGACAAGTCGGTGTAAACCTTGGCCGTGTAGGGGTGGTAGTTGCCGGTCCCGAAATGCACGTAGGAGCGCAATTCCCCACCCTCTCGGCGCACGACCAGGGACACCTTGGCGTGCGTCTTCAGCTGCAAAAACCCGTAGACCACCTGGACGCCGGCGCGCTCCAGCTCATGCGCCCAGCGGATGTTCGCCTCTTCGTCGAAGCGCGCCTTCAATTCGATCATCGCGGTCACTGACTTCCCGGCCTCGGCCGCCCCGGCGAGCTCGCGCACGATCGGGCTGTCGTCGCTGGTGCGATAGAGCGTCTGCTTGATCGCCACCACGGCCGGGTCGCGCGCCGCTTGCGCGAGGAACTGGACGACGACGTCGAAGCTCTCATAGGGGTGATGAACGACGATGTCCTTCTGCCGGATCGCGGCGAAGCAATCGCCGCCGAAATCGCGGATCCGTTCGGGAAAGCGCGGGTTGTAAGGAGTGAAGACGAGATCAGGGCGCTCGTCGGTGATCAATTGCGCGGTGTCGTCGAGACCGAGGATACCGGGGGTCGCGAACACGTCGGCTGGCGCGGCGTCGAGATGCTCGCTCAAAAACCGCCGCAGATCGGCCGGCATCCGCGCATCGAGCGCAAGATGGATGACATGGCCGCGCCGGCGCCGCTTGAGCGCGCTCTCGAACAGGCTGACGAGGTCCTCGGCCTCCTCTTCGAGCTCGACTTCGCTGTCGCGCAGCACCCGAAAGACGCCCTGCGCGACGACGGCGAAGCCGGGAAACAGATGATCGAGAAACATCGCGATCATCCGCTCGACCGGCAGAAAGCGCATCGCCGTGCCGGGCAGGCGGATAAAGCGATCGACCGAGGCCGGGATCAGGATCAGCGCCTGGAGGCGCACGTTGTCGCTGACCCGCTCAAGCTGGAGCGCGAGGCCGAAACCGCGGTTGGCGACAAACGGAAAGGGATGCGCCGGGTCCATCGCCAAGGGCGTCAGCACCGGGAAGATGTCGGCCATGAAGTAGCGTTCGAGCCAGGCGCGGTCGCCCGGTTCCAGATCGGTCGGCTCGACGACGGCGACACCCGCATCGGTGAGCTGGCGGCGCAACGACAGCCAGGTCACCTGCTGGGCTTCCAGCAGCGCCGCGGCGCGCTCGTGGATCGCCTCGAGTTGCTGGGCCGGGGACAGGCCGTCCTGGCTCAAGGTCTTGATACCGGCGAGGTGCTGGCCTTTCAGCCCGGCCACCCGAACCATATAGAATTCATCGAGGTTGTTTGCCGAGATCGACAGAAAGCGCAGCCGTTCCAAGAGCGGATGGCGGGAATTGTCCGCTTCAGACAGCACCCGTTCATTGAAAGCGAGCCAGGACAATTCGCGGTTGATGAAGCGCGCCGGTGACGGGGCCTCGCCCACCTTCGCATCGCCCTGGCGAATCTCGACGATCTGCGCGCTGGTGCTCATTGCCGCTCTCCCGACCCGCCGCTACCGCGGCAGGCTGCCGAACTTGATTCTACCGCGCCGATAGGCCGTGTGTCATGCACCGGCTCTGGAAGGAGCATGGCTCCGGTGATGCGCAGTGTGTACAACCCTCAGCGGTTCTGCGTTGGCGGAGGAGGGAGCCGATGATTCGGGCGGCGATCGTCGGCATCGGGCGGTGGGGGCGCACGCTCGTTGGCGCTATCGAGGGCAAGAGCGCGGCGATCCGCTTTACCGCCGGCTATAACCGCACGCGCGCTCATGCCGAACAGTTCTGCGCCGAGCACGGGATTGCGCTCCGGGACAGCCTCGACCAGATCCTCGCCGATCCGGGAATCGATGCGATCGCCTTTGCGACCCCGCACAGCGAGCATGGGCCCCAGGTCGAGCGCGCCGCGGCGGCGGGGAAGCACGTCTTCATGGAAAAGCCGTTCACCCTCGACCGGAAAAGCGCCGCGCGGGCGCTCGACGCGGCGGCGCGAGCCGGTATTGTGCTGGGCCTCGCCTATCCCCGTCGCTTCCATCCCGGGCTGCGCGAACTGAAGGCGCGGATCGACGACGGGAGGCTCGGCACGATCGCCCATTGCCAGGCCGAGCAGAATGCGCCGGCCGGCCTCTTCATGAACCCGCAATCGTGGCGCGCCGATCCGACCGAGGCGCCGGCCGGCGGGATGACCGCATCCGGCGTCCACAACCTCGATGCGATGATCCATCTGTTCGGCCGGATCGACGACGTCTATGCGATGAGCCTGCGCCGCGCCGTCACCTACGATGCCGAGGACACTACCAGCGTCATGTTCGGATTTGCCGACGGCATGTCGGGGAGCCTCTTCAGCTCGATCGTCACCGCGGTAAGCTATCGCCTGGCCGTCTTCGGCACCAAGGGCTGCGCCGAACTGTTGACGCCGGAGCTCGATTTCCATTTCACCGCGACCCCGCAAGCGATGCCGGCCGGCCGCCACGCCCAGCCCGCGCCCGAGGTGATCGAGTATCGCCGGTTCAACGCGATCCTCGCCGAATTGGAAGCGTTCGCCGCGGCGATCGAGGGCGGGCCGGCCTATCCGATCACCGCTGAGGAGATCCTGCACGGCGTCGCCACCTTCGAGGCGATCGTCCGCTCGGCGGCGACGCACCAACCGGTCAAGGTCGCGCGCGATTGAGTTTCAAACGAGAGGAAATGCCGATGCCCGTCACCGTGCTCTATCCCGAGGCCCGCCAGCAGCCCGACCATCTCGAAACCGAGGTGTTCGGCCCCGATCTGCGCATCGTCAAGCGCGATACTGCGGCGCTCTCGGAGCTCTCGGATGCCGATTGCGCCGAGGCCGACGGGCTGATGATCATGGGGTTCGCGGTCACCGGCGCCGATCTCGCGCGCTTTCCCAAGCTGCGCGCGATCGTCCGCATGGGGGTCGGCTACGACAAGCTCGACCGCCCGGCCGCCGCCCAGCGCAACATCCTGGTCTGCAACGTCCCCGATTACGGCACCACCGAGGTTGCCGACCATGCAATCGCGCTGGCTCTTACCTTGCGCCGCGGCATCCTCCTCCACCACGAGATGCAGCGGCATGACCCGCCGGCGCCGTTCCGCTCGTTCCAGCATCCGCTGATCCAGCGATTGGGCACGCAGAATTTCGGCATCATCGGTCTCGGCCGCATCGGCACCGCGGTGGCGCTGCGCGCCAAGGCGTTCAATTTCCGGGTCACATTCTACGATCCCTACCTGCCGAACGGGGTGGAACTCTCGCTCGGCATCAACCGGGCGGCGAGCCTGGAAGATCTGTTGCGCCAGACCGACACGCTGTCGATCCACGCGCCGCTGACGCCGGAAACCAGCGGCATGCTCGGCAAGGAGCAGCTCGCTCTCCTGCGTCCCGGCGCGGTCGTCGTCAATGACGCGCGCGGCCCGATCATCGATCTCGACGCGCTCGCCGACCTCATTCGCTCGGGCCACATTGCCGGCGCCGGGCTCGACGTCTTGCCGCAGGAACCCCCGGAGGAGCCGATCCCCGAATTGTTGCGCGCCTACCGCGCCAAGGAGCCGTGGCTCGAAGGCCGCCTCGTGATCACCCCGCACTCGGCCTGGCTGACGCCGCATTCGTTTGAGGACACCCGCAGGAAATCGGCCGAGACGATGCGCGCGGCGCTCCTCACCAACCGGCCGCAGAACGTGATCACGCCCGAGATGTTCTAGGGCGGGGATGGGGTGACCGGGAGCCCGCCCGATGCACCGGCTGCATTTGCTGCGCCACGCCAAATCTACCTACCCCGACGGCATCGACGATGCTGATCGGCCGCTAAGCCGGCGTGGCCGCGAGGCGGCGCGCCGGGTTGGCAAGAGCCTGCCGTCAGCACTCGGTGGGGTCGATCTGGTGCTGTGCTCGACCGCCGCGCGCACCCGGGAAACCGCGGCGCTGGTGCTGGCCGGGATCGCCCCGCCGCCGCGCATCCTCTACGACGAGGCGCTCTATCTCGCCGGCGCCGGCACCCTCCTGCGCCGCCTGCGCCAGCTCGACGAGAGCGCCGGCTCAGTCATGGTGATCGGCCACAATCCCGGGCTGCACGAGTTGGCCCTCATACTTGCGGCAGCCGATTCGCCGCGCTACCGGGCGCTCGCCGCCGGCAAGTTTCCGACCACCGCCCGGGCCAGCTTTGCGATTGCCCAGCCGTGGGCGAGCCTCGGCCGCTCGCCTCACCAACTCACCGATTACGTGACGGCAAAATCCCTCGAGGATTAGCGACGATTCACGACTCGGCACGCCGGCGGGCATCAGCAGGTGCCGCGGCCAAACCCTCGGCGTAAGGCCGCCAGCGCGGCGGATTTTGTCGTCGTCTGCCAGAAACACGAATATTTCGGCTCGTTGCGGAGTTCGTTGTCGGCAAACGCCAATTGCGTGTCGAGGGGCGGACAGCGGTGGCTGCCGGCAAACTCATAGAGGCGCCGCAGCCGCAGGCCGCCCCACTGGAATGTATAACGCAACCCGACCCGGCCCGCGGCGCACGGCCGAAAACCGCTCTCGATCCGGGCATGTTCGGCCAGGGCCTCGGCCTGAAATCGGTGATATCCAGCGGTCGAAAACCACCGCACGATCTCGGCCTGGACCTGGTTTGGCGTCGACGGCTCCAGGCGTTGCGGCGACGGCGGTGGTGGCGGCGACGGCATGACCGGCGGGGCAACCGCTTCGTTGGCGCAGGCCGCCAGCAGCAGCATTACGGCAATCCACACCGCCCTGGCGGCGCAGGCGCGAACCCGGCACATCGATGCGTTTATGTGTTCCCGGGCGCAGGCGGCCCGCCCGACTCGGCGAGCATCCGCCGCGCGAGGGCGATCGTGATCGGGCGGCCGGCGCCGAGGGCGAGGCGGTCGAGCCCTGCGGCGAGCGCGCCCGCCGCCGCGAACGAGCGTTCCATTCGGCGCACGAGAAAGCCGATGACCCCGGGCGCGACGCGTACTTGGCGGTCCGCAAAATGCTTGACCAATACCGCGGAGAGGAGCGCGTCGTCGGGCGGTGCGATCGCAACGCATGGGGCGGCGCGCAGTCGCGAAGCGAGGTCGGCGAGCGCTATCGGCCAGTTCGCCGGCACCACGCGCGCGACTACCAGGAGGCTCGCGCCGGTCTCGACGCAAAAATTGTGTAGATGCAGCAGGGCCCTCTCGGGCGCGCGCTCCGCGTCGTCGAGCGCCACGGCGCGATGGCGGACGAGCGCATCGGGCTCCGCCAGCGCGTCGCCGGCGACCAAGACGCCGCCCGTGCGCGCGCACCAGAGGTGGGCGAGGTGGCTCTTGCCCGAACCGGCCGCGCCATGAAGGACGAGCACCGGCTTTGGCCAAAGGGGCCACTCCTCGATCCACCGGAGCGCGGCGGCATTGCACCCGGAAGCGAGAAAATCGGCCCGCCCATAGGCCGGGCGATGCGGGAGATCGATCGCCAGCTGGGTCATCGGGCTGGATCGAGGGTGGTCACGATCTCGCCTTCGCTCGCGGCCGGGCGCGGGTCGCATCGTAAAGACCGCTACCGCGATAGAGCGAGAGCGCAAAGCGCGCCAGGACGCCGATCACCGCGGCGGCCGGGACGGCGACCAGCACACCGACAAACCCATAGAGCGTGCCGCCGGCAAACAGCGCAAAGATCACCCAGACCGGATGGAGGTGGATGCGGTCGCCAAGGAGCTTTGGCGTCAGGATGTTGGCTTCGGTCAGCTGGCCCACCAGAAAGATCCCGCACACGGTCAGGATCTCGGTCCAGTCGCCGTATTGGTTGGCGGCAAGACCCAGCGCCAGGACGAACCCGGTCGTCACCCCGAGTATCGGGATGATCGCGAGGACCCCGATCAATAAGCCGAGCGCCATTCCCGATGCCAGACCCGCCAGGGTCAGCGCGGTGCCGTAATAAACCGCCAGGATCAGACAGATCAGCGCCTGGCCGTGAACAAAGCCGACCAGCGTGTCGCTGACCAGCCGCGCCTGCCCGCGCACGGTCTCCAAGGACTGCCGCGGCAGGTAGGAATCGATCTGCGCGATCATCTTCTCCCAATCGCGCAATAGGAAGAAGGTGACGATCGGCGTCACCACGACGAGCGACAGGATATTGAGGATCGCCAGGCTGCTGGTGATCATTCCCTGCACCAGCCCGGCCAGCCAGGTCATCGCCTCGGCCAGCTTGGCGCTGAGCAGATCGCGCAATTTGCCGACGTCTTCGGCCGGCAGATGCTCTTGGACCAGGAGGATCAGCCGGCCCAGCTGGTCCTGGAGAGCGTGCACCAGGTTCGGCACTCGGGTGATCAGCTGGAAGATCTGGCCCTGGATCAGCGGGACCAGGACGATGAGGATGCAGATGAGCCCGAACACGAAGATGGCCAGGACAAAAAGGCTCGCCAGACTGCGGCGGACTCCCCAGCCCTCGAAGCGGGCCACCAGGGGAGCCAGGATATAGGCGACCGCGAACCCGGTCGCGAACGGCATCAGTATGGCCTGGACGAGGCCGAGCGCGACAACGAGGAGAAGGAAAAGGCCGAGCCAGAACAGCAACCGGTACGCCCACGGGCTCATAACACCCCGGCCGGACGCAGGAAAATGCGCGCCCACAGCACCAGGTAGACCGCGCCCGAGAGCACCGTCGTCACCGCCACCGCGGCGATCAAAGCCGAGGCCGGCGGCCCGGTCTCGATGCCGAGGCCGAGCCGTGCCAGCACGAACCCGACAAGGACGATCTGCATCAGAGTATTGAGTTTGCTGACGAAGTGCGGACCAAGCTGGCGCGAGGCGGCGCTCGTTTGGATCAGGACAAAGCCGAGCACGATCAAGACGTCTCGCAACACCACCAGGCCGACGAGCCAGGCGGGCAGTTGCCCGGCCAGCCCCAGGCTTACATAGACCCCGGCGAGCATCGCCTTGTCGGCGGCCGGATCGAGCAACGCACCGAGCCTCGTGCGCCGGTCGAACCGCTTGGCAATAAAGCCGTCGAGCGCGTCCGATACCCCGGCCCCGAAAAAAACCCAGAACGCGGCGCCGTATCGCGCGTTGTAGATCAGCCAGATCGTCAGCGGCACCGACAGGAGCCGCGCCAGCGTGATCAGGTTGGGCAGGTTCAGCTCAAGGCGCGCCGATGGCGGCGGGCCGATCGCGCGCGGCGCCGACATTTCCGGGCCTGGGCTGATCTCGGGAACCATCGCGCGACCGCTTGCCGGGTGGGGTTGCGTCACGGCTGCGGCGCCGGCCCGGTGCGGGCGAGGCGCCAGAGCGGGTCGCCGTGCTCCAGATCGAGGCTGATCTGGGCGAGGCTTGCTTTCAGCTGATCGATGTTTCCGCCATAGCCGATCTCGATCTTCGCCTCCTCGCGCGACAGCGAAAGGAGATCGATCCTGCGGATCTCCGGCACACTGGCAAGGCGCTCGCGGGCGCGCACCCAATCGTCGAGCCCGGTGATCGGCAGGATTGCGGTCAGGCTGCCCTCCTGATCGTCGGTCGCCGCCGCCGCGTTCTTCCAGCCGGTGCCGATGTCCGAGACGACCGCCGTCACGGCGCGGCGCAGGAGTGCGCTCTCACTTTCCCCGGGATCGGCGGTCAGCTTCTCGACATGGCTCTCGACCGGCGCGTCGGCCCGATAGCGCCGCACGGTGACGTCCACCCCGGAAGGCTGGTCGGGGGGCCCGCGCGGCGTCGCGAGCATGACGATCAATTCATCGCCGCCATTGCGCCGGGCGAGCGCGGTCAGCGCCGCGGCATCGCCGGCAAGTGCCTTATCGGCATCGACCGCGGCAATATCGCCAGCGTCGCCCAGCGGCACGATGACCCGCACGGGGCCCGTCCCGGGCGGCAGCTGTTCCCAGGCCTGGCGCCACGGGTTGGGATCCTCCCATAACCGAGGCTGCCCGGCCGATTGGTATAGCGGGACGACGACCACTGGCTTGGCCGATGCCCCGGAGGCGGCGGCCGGCGCCGCGCTGCCCAAGACGCGGCGGGTTTCCTCCGGCCGAAAATGAAACGTGCAGTCGGCGGCATAGCGCACCGCCGACATGCGCTCGTTCGCCACTTCGAAGCTGAGGACGAGGCCGGTGATCGCCTGGTCATCGAGTTTTGGCAGCTTGACCGGGGTGGTGCCGCCCGCCACGCGCTCGGCGATTGCGGCGAGCGCGCGGCGCTGGCCGTCGAGGCGCGCCATATCGCGGGCGGTGGCGACGGTGTCGGCGGTGGCGTCGACGGCGACGGTCGCGGAAAACGGATCGGCGTCCTCGGCCCGCCCCGGCCCCTTCATCACCCCGAGCGCCAGCACCACGAGAACCGCCCAACCGGCAACCCGCCCACAGCGTCGACTGCCGGCTCCCGCCGGCATCCGCGGCAAGGTCATCCTAAACTCATTGCAAGATGGCCCCGATCCCGTATGTTCGCGGCTCCCCGGACCGCACCTACCCGGTGATAGCGCAGTTTTCGCGGGGACGCCATCGACAGCAGGCCCCAGCGACCGTTGGGCGGCCTTTGCGGCGGCAGACCACGGCCATCGATGCGGAGGCGCCATGGCACCGCCGACGGCACGACCCCGGGCGCGGCTCAGACTCGCCGTTTTGATTTCGGGGCGCGGATCGAACCTGCAAGCGCTGATCCGGGCCGCCGCCGACCCGGTTTATCCGGCGGAAATCGCGCTGGTCATCAGCAACCGGCCCGAGGCTCCCGGTCTCACGCATGCCACCCGCGCCGGGATCCCAAGCCGCACCCTGCCGCAGCCGAGCCGCGCCGCCTTCGCGAGCGACGCTGATAGGGCATTGCGGCAAAGCGGCGCGGAACTCGTCGTCCTGGCGGGCTTCATGCGCATCCTCGACAGCGATTTCGTCGAATCGTGGCGCGACCGGCTGGTCAACATCCACCCTTCGCTCTTGCCGGCCTTTCCCGGGCTCCACCCGCAGCGCCAGGCGCTCGCCGCCGGGGTGCGATTTTCCGGCTGCACCGTGCATTTCGTCCGCGCGGAAGTTGATTCGGGGCCGATCATCGCCCAGGCCGTGGTGCCGGTGCACCCGGGCGATGACGAGGCGCTGCTCTCCGAGCGCATCCTTGCCGCCGAGCACCGTCTCTACCCGATGGCGGTGCGCCTCTTCGCTGAGGGCCGCCTCGAGATCGCGGGCGACCGGGTGACGATCAGGGGGGCGGTGCCGCCGGAAATCACCCTTTACAACCCGTCCGAGGTGCTTGCCTCGGCGGACGGTTAGGCTATACCTCGCGCGAACGGCTCCTCAACCGGCGAGGCGGAGATGGCGGCAGTAGATCCAGAACTCGAACGGCACCGCAGTACCTGGATCGGGTTCACCTGGTTCATCAAGATCTCGATCGTGGTGATCGTCATCATCCTTGCCGGGATGGCAATCTTCCTGATCTGACCCGCTCGTTGGGCGTCACGGGCAGATCTCGATATCGGCGAAGAAGAAGGCGATCTCCTGCGCGGCGTTCCCCGGCGAATCGGAGCCGTGCACCGAATTGGCCTCGATCGACTCGGCGAAATCCTTGCGGATCGTGCCGGGCGCGGCCTTGGCGGGATCGGTCGCGCCCATCACTTCGCGGTTTTTCGCCACCGCATCTTCGCCTTCGAGCACCTGGACGACGACCGGGCCCGAACTCATGAAGGAAACCAGGCTCCGGTAGAACGGACGCGCGGCGTGCACCGCATAAAACCGCTCGGCCAGCCCCTCGGTCAGCCGCATCCGCTTCTGCGCGACGATCCTGAGGCCGTTTCCCTCGAAGCGCTGGTTGATCGCGCCGGTCAGATTGCGCCGGGTCGCGTCCGGTTTGATGATCGACAGGGTCCGCTCGATCGCCATGATCTCTCTTCCATGGGTGGCGCGAAGGGGCGGGTTATAGCGATCGTCCCGGACAGCCGCAATCCGGGCGCAAAGCGTGCGCAGGGGCGTCGGATTTGGAGGCCCTCCCCCTGGATGGGGGAGGGTATGGGTGGGGGTGATGCCGCAGCTCTTCCCGTTGCCGTGCATGCGGCACGGCCGGTGCACCCCCACTCCGACCCTCCTCCATCGAGGGGGAGGGAGATCAGAGCCGCGATCACCGTGCAGGGGCCCGCTTAGCCCTTCTTTGCCCAGCCCGTTTCGGTCTGCTGCCAATAGGTCAGCGTGTGCCCGGCGGCGGTGGCGCGGCGCCAGCGGTCACGCGCGCCCTCGACCGCGGTGGGATCGTTGCCGTCGAACATATCGGCGACGCGCGTGAACGCGGCAAGATCGTCGGGCTCGACCCCGTCGACGACGACCAGCATCGTTGCGCGGTTGGGGTTCTCGGCGCGCTCGCTGAGCCAGATCGGCTGCTCGGCGGCATTGCCGTCGCGCGCGGTGCCATGCGGCAGAAAGCTCGCCTCGTCATAGGTCCACAGCAGCGCGCTCAGGTGCTCGACGCGCTCGGAGGAGGCGGCGCGGACAACGATGCGGTAGCCGCCGGCCGAGGCTCGCTCGAGGAGTCGCGGCAGGGCGCGTTCGAGCGGGGTCGCCCGGAGGTGATAGAACCCGATCTCGGCCATAGGCAGATTTCCGCTGCGGGTCAGCCCTTCTCATAATGCGCCGCGACGAAGCGGTCGAGGAGGCGGACGCCGAACGCGGTGGCGCCCTTCGGCACGGTGGCTGTGTCCTTTTTCGACCAGGCGACGCCGGCGATGTCGAGATGCGCCCACGGCACGTTGTTGACGAAGCGCTTCAGGAACTGCGCGCCGATGATGCTGCCGGCGGCGCGGTCGCCGGCGATGTTCTTGACGTCGGCCGCGTCACTATCGATCGCGCGGTCATAGCTGTCGGCGAGCGGCAGCCGCCACAAATGCTCGCCCACTTCCTTGCCGGCCGCGATCAGCCGGTCGGCCAGCTGGTCATTGTTGGAGAAGAGCCCAGCATTGTCGTGGCCGAGCGCGACGACGACCGCACCCGTCAGCGTCGCCAGGTCGATCATCAATTTGGGCTTGAAACGGTCCTGGCAGTACCACAAGACATCGGCGAGGACGAGCCGGCCTTCGGCATCGGTGTTCAACACCTCGATCGTCTGGCCGGACAGCGAGCGCACGATGTCGCCCGGACGCTGCGCGGTGCCCGAGGGCATGTTTTCGGTGAGGCCGACGATGCCGACCGCGTTGACCCGGGCTTGGCGCGTGGCGAGAAGGCGCATCAGCCCGATCACCACCCCGGCCCCGGCCATGTCCCATTTCATCTCGCCCATGCCGGCGGCGGGCTTGATCGAGATGCCGCCGGTGTCGAAGGTGACCCCCTTACCGATGAAGCCGAGGGGCGGGCTGCCCGGTTTTCCGCCGCGATGCTCGATGACGACGACGCGGGACGGCCGGGCGCTGCCTTGCCCGACCCCGAGCAACGCTCCCATGCCGAGTTCGCGCATGCGCTCTTCGTCGAGGATCTCGACCGAGAGGCCGAATTCGGCGAGACCTGCGGCCTCTTTGGCGAGCGTCTCCGGGTAAAGCGTGTTGGCCGGCTCGGACACCAGATCGCGGGTAAAGAAGACCGCCTGCGCGGTCGCGCCGAGCACGTGATAGGCCGCTTTGGCAGCGCTCGCCGCCTCGGTTGACACGGTGATGCCGGCGAGCGACGGCTTCTGCTCCGGTTTCTGCGTCGTGCGGTACTTGTCGAAGCGATAGGAGCGCAATTCGGCGCCGAACGCGAGATGGGCGGCGGCATCTTCGGGCTTCAGCGGCGCCCCGTCGCCGAGATCGAGCGCGACGGCGGCTTCGCTCTCTCCGGCGCTGTTGAGATGGGCGACGAGGGTGCCGCCCAAATCCTGCAACACCCCGGGATCGACCGCATCAGGCTTGCCGAGGCCGGCGACGATAATTCGGCTCAACGGCAGCTTCGGCGGGCCGATGATCGCGATCATCTCGTTCTTCTTGCCATGGAAGCGGGGCGAGGAGGCGACTGCGCGGCCGACCGCGCCGCCGGTTTCCTCGTCGAGCCGGCGGGCGGTGGCGGTCAACCCCCGCCCCTCCCACGCGGTGACGACGAGGGCGCCTGAATGCGGCACGGCGAATTCAGCGAAACTGATTTTCATGGCGTAACCCCGGGCAATCGATTTTCCGATCTGCGGGCGCGATAGACGCAGCGCCCCCGTGTGTCAATCCCACCGTGTGTCAATCCCACCGTGTGTCAATCCCACCGTGTGTCAATCCCGCCGTGTGTCAATCCCGCCGTGTGTCAATCCCGCCGTGCGCGCCGGACCCGACGGTATCTGAAGGCGCGCCGGCCGGAAAGCTGTGGCGACGCGCTACCGGCCTCCTTATGATCTGCGGCCGATGGCCAGCCTCGACCGCTACATCCTGCGGCAATGCCTCAGCATGATGATCTTTGTCACCGCGGCGCTCAGTGCTGCGGTGTGGCTCGCCCAATCGCTGCGCCTGGTTGACCTGATCGTCAATCGCGGATTGTCGATCGAGCTGTTTCTTTATCTGGCGGTGCTGATCCTGCCGCGCTTCATCGACATTGTGCTGCCGATCGGCGCCTTCATCGCGGTGCTGTTTGTATTCAACCGGCTGACCTCGGAGAGCGAACTCGTCGTAATGCGCGCCGCCGGCGTCGGTCCGCTGGCGCTCGCCCGGCCGGTTTTTATTCTCGCCGGGCTCGCCTTCGTGGTCCTGATGAGCCTGTCGGCCTATTTCCTGCCGGCATCTACCCGGGAATTCCGCGATCTGCAATTCGAGATCCGCAATCGCTTCGTTTCGGCCCTCTTGCAGGAAGGGGCGTTCACGACAGTTTCGGACAAGCTGACGATCTATATCGCCGGCCGCAACCAGCGCGGCGAAGTCATCGGCCTCCTGATCAACGACGATCGCGACCCGCAGCAGCCGGTCACGATCCTCGCCGAGCAGGGCGCTTTTGCCAACAGCGCCCAGGGCTCGCGCGTCATCATGGTGAACGGCTCCCGGCAACGCTACGACCGCGCGACTGGAAAGCTGTCGGTGCTGACCTTCGACCGCTACACGCTCGATCTGGACATGCTGCGCGATGCTCCCGTGGTGCGCTTTCGCGACGCCCAGGAGCGCTATCTGAACGAGCTGTTCTGGCCGCAGCCCGATTTGGACGCGTCCAACCGCTACAGCTTTCTCGTCGAGGGACACCAGCGCCTCATCGTGCCGCTCTCGGTCTTCGCCTTTGTAATGATCCCGCTCGCCTGTCTGTTGCCGGGTGAATTGAACCGTCGGGGCCAACTCAGCCGGGTGCTGCTGGCGATTGGGCTTGCCGTTGTCTTCCAGGCGCTTGATCTGGGTGTCAAGACCCTGGCCAGCCGCCATCCCAGTTTGATCGCGCTGCCTTATGTGACCAATCTCTTGCCGTTGCCGCTGGGGTTTGGAATTCTCTTGTTCGGCGGGATCAGAACCGGCTTCGGGCGGGTTGCGCCGGCAATGCGATAACCAGCCGCGATCGGGAGGCGGTTTCTGGTGTACCTGGCAAAGACGCTCTCCGCCTATATCGCCCGCCAGTACTTCGCGTGGTTTTGCGGGGTATTCGGCACGATGGTGTGCGTGACGTTTCTGCTCGATTATATCGAGCTGATCCGGCGCGGCGGCACGCGAACCCAGGTCAGCTGGGGGGCGCTGTTCGAGATGGCGGTGTTGAAACAGCCGCACACCGCGCAGGACGTCATGCCGTTTGCGATCCTGTTCGGCACGATGCTCGCCTTCTGGCGGCTGACCCGCAGCAACGAGCTGGTCGTCGCCCGCGCTGCCGGCGTGTCGGTTTGGGGCTTTCTGACCCCCGCGATCCTGGTTGCGCTATTGATCGGGGTCGTCGCCGTCACGGTGTTCAACCCGATCGCCGCGACGATGGAGGCGAGCTACGAGAAGCTCGACAGTCGCATCCTGCGCCAGGCGAGCGACCCGCTCAGCCTGTCGAATGCCGGCCTCTGGCTGCGCCAGAGCGACGCCGCCGATGGGCAGATCATCGTTCATGGCGACAAGGTGAACTCCTCGGCATTGCTGCTGCAGCATGTGAGTGTGTATTTCACGAACCGGCTGTCCGAATTCACCTCGCGCATCGAAGCGCGATCGGCCAGGCTCGACAACGGATTTTGGGTGATCGAGGACGGTCAGCGGTTCCACCCGGGCGAGCCGCCCGAAGCGTTCGCCGAGTTGCGTCTCCCGACCCGGCTGACCGCGAGCAAGATCGAGGAGAGCCTCGCTTCACCCGACACGATGTCGTTCTGGGAGCTGCCCGGTTACATCACCCTCCTAGAGCAGTCGGGGTTCTCGGCCCAGCGCCACCGCCTGCACTTCAACATTCTCTTGGCGCGCCCCTTCCTGTTCTGTGCGATGGTGCTGGTCGCGGCGACATTCAGCTTGCGCATGCAGCGGCGCGGCGGTGCGGTGGCGCTGATCGTGAGCGGCGTCCTGGCTGGCTTCGTGTTGTACTTTCTGTCGGATATCGTGTTTGCCCTCGGCCTGTCGGCCAAGATCCCGGTCCTGCTGGCCGCCTGGACGCCACCCGGGGTAAGCATGATCTTCGGTACCTCGATGCTGCTTCACCTCGAGGACGGATGACACCAAGGTTTTCCGATTTCGTCCGGCTGCCAAAGGTTCCTTGCACGATTCCTCCGACCAGCGACCCCGCTTAGGCTTGAAGACGGCGCATGACCGGTTTCCCCCGACCTGGACACCGATGGCTGGGCGAGCGCGTGGGCCTCCCCGCGCTCGGCGCATTCCTGCTCCTGTCGCTCGCCGCCCAACCAGCCGCGGCGCAGTTGACCGGCGCCGGCCCGAAGAAAGACGACAAGAACGCGCCCGTCGTCTTCCAGGCCGATGAGGTGCAATACGACGATCAGCTGGCGCTTACCGTCGCCAAAGGCCATGTCGAAATCTCGCAGGGTAGCGAAGTCCTGCTCGCCGACACGGTCAGCTACAACCAGCGCACCGATACGATCACCGCTTCCGGCCATGTGAGTCTCTTGGAGCCGACTGGCGAAGTTGTCTTCGCCGACTTCATGGAACTGCGCGATTCGATGAACGATGTCTTCGCGCAGAATGTGCGCCGGCTGCTCGCCGACCGCTCGCGGCTCGCCGCCAACACCGCGCGGCGCGTCAATGGCAACCGCTTCGAAGTGCGGCGCGGGGTCTATTCGCCCTGCGATCTGTGCAAGAGCGATCCGAGCGCCCCCCCGGCATGGCAGCTCAAAGCGCGCGAGATCAGCGACGACAAGGAGCTGAAGCTGATCGAGTTCCGCGACGCGGTGATCGAGGTCGATGGCTGGCCGATTTTCTATACGCCCTATCTTTCGGAGCCCGATCCATCGGTCAAACGGGCGAGCGGATTTCTGACGCCGACTTTTGGCAATTCCAACACCAACGGCTTCCACATTGCCATTCCGTATTACCAGGTGCTCGGGCCCGACAAGGACCTGACCTTGACGCCTCGCTTTACCACCCGCGCCGGCGAGCTTCTCGCCGGCGAATACCGGCAACGCTTCAGCGATGGAACGCTCGATGCGGCCGCCAGCGTCAACTACAGCAATGTCGGGTCGGGCGCTAACTCGGACACCGGCAGCCAATGGCGCGGCCACGTCAACGCCTCCGGAGTGTGGGACCTCGACGACACCTACCGGACCGGGTTCCAGCTGCAGCGGGTCTCCGACCAGACCTACCTGTTGCGCTTCGGCTTCGGCAACCCGCTTCTGAACGCGATGATCAGCCGCGCCTACCTCGAAGGCTTCGAGCCGCGCGCCTCGACCGATGTCAACGCCTATATGTTCCAGCCGCTGTTGCCGGGGCTCGGCGATTCGACCCAGCCGATCGTGCTGCCGGTGATCAATCGCACCTGGCTGAGCGAACCCGATCAGTTCGGCGGCGTGTGGAAGCTTAACGCCAACCTGCTCGACATCGTCCGCGAGGTCGGGACGCAGACCCGCCGGATCTCGCTCGGCAGCGAATGGGACCGGACCTTCCGCGACGGCATCGGCGGGGAATACAAATTCACCGCGAGCCTACGTGGCGACGGCTATTCGGTCGGCGATTTGAGCGCCTTGTCGAACCCCGATCTGCCCAGCGCATTTTTCCCGGTGATCAACGGCAAGCAGGTGACCCAGCTCAACGGCGATTTCCTGGCCGCCCGCGCCTTTCCACAGCTGGGACTGACCTGGAATTACCCGCTTGCCCATCGCGGTGAGGAGACTACCGCGATCATTGAGCCGATCGCGGGGATCTATGCCGGCCCCTCCAGCGGCAACGACCGGCGGATCCCCAACGAAGACAGCCTCGGATACGAATTTCGCGATTCCGATTTGTTCCGCCCGGACCGGCTGTCCGGCTATGACCTGCTCGATACCGGGCAGCGCGTCGATTACGGGTTGAAGCTCGGCCTCTACGGCAAGGACGGCGGCAGTTACCGCATGCTGATCGGGCAGAGCTATCGCGCCGAAGACAACCCGTTTTTGCCGCCGGCATCCGGTGCCTCGCAGCGCCTGTCCGATGTGGTCGGACGCATCACGCTGTCGCCGGTTTCCTATCTCGACCTGATCTACCGGTTTCGTTTTGACAAGAGCACGCTGGACAACCGAACGCAGGAGATTGGGCTGGCTGTCGGTCCGCAAAATCTTCGGTTTGCGATGAACTACCTGCTGGAGCCGCCGCAGCCGCCAAACCAGGTCGTCACCAACCAGACGACCGGTCAAAACATCCTGCTCGGCAAGCGCGAGCAGGTTTCGTTGAACGTGACGACCAAACTCACGCGCTATTGGTCGCTGGCCGGCAGCGAGACCGTCAACCTGACGAATTCCAGCAACCTGATCAATGGCGTACCGACGCCGCAATCGAGTAGCGACAGCCTGTATGCGACGTTGGCGGCGATCTATCAGGACGAGTGCATGGCGTTTATCAGCTCGATCACCCAGTCGGGGATCCGCAATGGCGATGTGACCCCTGGCGTGTCGGTCATGTTCAGCGTCGTCTTTAAAAATCTCGGCGAGATTGGCGGGACGGTGGCGTCGCTGTCCGGCAGTTCCCTGTAAACGCGGGTCGCGGCGCGCGGCGGCTCGCAGCCGGGCGGCGACAGCGCCGCAGCGAGGGTGTAGGCTAGACTCGGCGGTCGCGGCAACGGGGTTGGGCTTCAATGGCGGCGTTTCGTTTTTGGTGCGTGGTCGTCTTCGCTCTCGCCCTGAGTTCGGGTGCGGTACACCCGGCGCGGCTGCCCGGACCTCAAGCCGCCGCCCCGCCGCCGCCGACGGCGTCAGGCAAGCCGGCTCCGGGACATGCGCCGGAGATGCGCATCGCCGCGGTGGTCAACGACGAGGTCATCTCGATCTTCGACCTGGTGTCGCGGATGCGCTTGGTGATGAGTGCGTCGAACATCCCCGACTCTCCGGAGACCCGCCAGCGCATCGGGTCGCAGGTCCTGCGTTCGCTGATCGACGAGAAGCTCGAACTGCAGGAAGCCAAGCGCAAGAACGTCATCGCCACCGATAGCGAGATCAACGACGGGTTGGCGCAGATCGCAAAGCAGAACAACATGGCGGCCGACCAGCTGACCGAGGTTATGAAGGCTCACGGCATCGATCGCGAGACCCTGGTCGCTCAGCTGAAAGCCGGGATCGTTTGGGCCAAACTGGTGCGCAAGCAGGCCGCGCAGACCATCGACATCTCGGATGACGAGATCGACGAGGCCTTCAAGCGTCTCAAGGAGCATGCCGGCGAGCCGCAAAGCCGGGTCGCTGAAATCTTCCTCGCGGTCGACAACCCGGCGCAGGACGACGAGGTGCGGGCTCTCGCCGAACGCCTGACGCAACAGATGCGCCAGGGCGCCCGGTTCTCCGCGGTCGCCCGGCAATTCTCCCAGTCGGCCACCGCAGCGGTCGGCGGCGATATCGGCTGGGTGCGCCCCGACCAGCTCCCCCAGGAACTGGACAAGGCGGTGTCGCAATTGAAACCCGGCGAGCTGTCGGCGCCGATACGCGTCGCCGGCGGCTATTATCTGCTGCTCGTCGTCGACCGTCGCACCGGTACCGCCGGGAGTGAGCAGGACACCATTTACGATATCGTCCAAGTGGTGTTTCCGTTGCCGGCCCAGGCCAACGATGCCAGTCGACGGGCGGCAATGAGCGAAGCGGCAAGCGTCCGCGGGGCCGCAAAGGATTGCCCGAGCCTCTTGAAAATCGGCAAGGAGAAGGCGCCGCAATTGTCCAGCGAAGGCAAGCTGCGGGCCGCCGCGATCTCGCCGGCGATGCGCACTGTGGTGAGCCGGCTGCCGATCGGCCAAGCCTCGGACCCGATCATCCAAAAGAACGGCATCGGCGTCATCATGGTTTGCGCGAAATCGGACGAAAGCGGCGCGGTGACCCGCGACGAAGTGTTCCAATCGCTGCTCAGCCAGCGCCTCGATACCGTGGCGCGAAGCTATCTGCGCGACTTGCGGCGCGACGCCTATGTCGATGTGAGGGTGTGAGAAGATGGTGCTTCCGCTCGCCCTGACGATGGGCGAGCCGGCCGGGATCGGCGGCGAGATCGCGCTCCAGGCGTGGCTGCGGCGCGGCACCGGCGTGCCGCCGTTTTATCTGATCGACGACCCCGGGCGTCTCGCCGCGCTTGCTGGGCGCCTCGGCTGGAGCGTGCCGATCCGCCCGCTCGCCGGCCCCCGCGTTGCCGCCCGCGATGCATTGGAGATATTCGCCGAGGCGCTGCCGGTGCTGCCGGTCGGCGCGGCGCCGCGCGCTTTGCCGGGACGCCCGGATCCGCTTGATGCGGCGCTGGTCACGGGTGCGATCGAGACCGCGGTTGCCGCGGTTCGCGCCGGAGAGGCCGCCGCGATCGTCACCAACCCGATCAACAAGGAGGCGCTCTATCGCGCCGGCTTCCGCCATCCCGGGCACACCGAATACCTCGCCGAGCTGGCCGGCGCGAGCGCGAGCGCGGTGATGATGCTGGCCGGCGCCGAATTGCGCGTCGTCCCGGTGACGATCCATCTCGCGCTGCGCCGGGCGATCGACGAATTGACCGGCGCTGCGATCGTCCATGCCGGGCGGGTCACCCATCAGGCGCTCATGCGCGATTTCGGGATCGCCCGGCCGGTCATCGCGGTCGCCGGGCTCAACCCGCATGCCGGCGAAGCCGGGGCGCTGGGCCGCGAGGATATCGAGATAATCACGCCGGCGATCGCCCAATTGCGCGCCGCCGACATTGATGCGCGCGGGCCCTTTTCCGCCGACACGATGTTCCATGCCGCGGCGCGGGCGGGTTATGACGCCGCCTTGTGCATGTATCACGACCAGGCACTGATCCCGGTGAAGACGATCGATTTCGACGGCGCGGTCAATGTGACGCTCGGGCTCCCGTTCATCCGCACCTCGCCCGATCACGGCACCGCCTTCGACATCGCCGGCAAGGGAACCGCCCGGCCCGACAGCCTCATTGCCGCGCTGCGCCTGGCCGCGGCGATGGCGGCGCGCAGGTCCGCCAGCTGACGCACTCGACCGCCGATCCGGGCGGATTGCCGCCGCTGCGCGAAGTCATCGCCCGCCACGCCATCGCCGCGAGGAAGAGCCTCGGGCAGAACTTCATCCTCGATCTCAACCTGACCCGGCGCATCGCGCGGGCCGCGGGCCCCCTCGCCGGGGCGAGCGTCATCGAGATCGGCCCCGGCCCCGGCGGGCTGACCCGGGCGCTCCTCGCCGAAGGCGCGCGAGTGGTGATTGCGATCGAGCGCGATCCGCGCTGCCTGGCCGCGCTCGCGGAGCTTGCCGCGGGCTATCCCGGACGCCTCCACCTGGTGGCGGGCGATGCGCTGGCGCTCGACCCGGCAGCGCTGTCGGACTCGCCGCGCAAGATCGTCGCCAATCTGCCCTACAACATCGCCACTGCGCTCCTGTTGCGCTGGCTTGAGCGGATCGGCGACTACCAGAACCTCACGCTGATGTTCCAGCGCGAGGTCGCCCTTCGCCTCGTCGCGGCGCCGCGGACCCCCGCCTATGGCCGGCTCTCGGTCCTCGTCCAATGGCTTTGCGAGCCGAAGATCCTCTTCGACCTGCCGCCGCGCGCCTTTGTGCCGCCACCCCGGGTAACCTCCAGCGTCGTCCGCCTCACGCCGCGGTCGAGCCCCCTCGCGCCGGCCGCCAAACCCGCCCTCGAACGGGTCACCTCCGCCGCCTTCGGCCAGCGCCGCAAGATGCTGCGCTCGAGCCTGAAGATGCTTGGGGTTCCGGTCGAGCCGCTTCTCGCTAGCGCCGGCATCGCCCCCACCGCTCGCGCCGAAGAACTCTCGGTCGCCCAATTCTGCGCGCTGGCGCGGGCCCTCAACCAGCCCGCCCAGGGCGCGGACTGAGCCGGCGCAAGTCTAGCGCCAGCGGCGCCGCCAACCGCCGCCCCAGCTGCTGCCCCAACCGCTGTTCCAGCGGCCGCCACCACGGACGAGCCGGATGACGAGGAGGAGAAGCGCGGCGCCGATCGTGGCGTTGATGATCGCGGCGACAAGTCCCGCGCCAAGCTGGATGCCGAGGCGCGGCATCAGCCAGTCGCCGATGAAGGCGCCGATTATCCCGATCAGCAGGTCGCCAATGAGGCCAAAACCGGTCCCATTCATTATCTGACCGGCCAGCCAGCCGGCAACGATCCCGACGAACAAGATGACGATGAGGCTTTCGCCAGACAGGTTCATGGCCATTCCCTAGGGGTAAGGTGATTGCGACTTCGGTACGCTGTCGCAGGCGCCGCAATGATCGGTCGCCGATTAGAATGTAGGGCGATGGGGAGCGGCCTGGGAGGCTCGGAAATTACCTATCCGGAACGCATCGCAAGTGAGGGATGCGGCACCCTGCGCTTGTGCGGCGGCGTGCTTCATGGTTCGATCGCCTAGGCCCGCCGCCCGAGCCCCCGAAGATTGACATGTCCCGGGATTTGCTATGACCGACAGTATCATCGTCGACACCGCGACGCGGATCTTCGCCGACCTGTGCGAGCCCCAGACGATCAACGCCGCCGAGGACGGCAAGTGGCCCGAAGCCCTATGGGACACGCTCGAAGAATCCGGCCTTACCTTGACCTGGGTCCCCGATACGCTGGGCGGCGCCGGGGCGGACATCATCGACGGGTTCCAGGTGCTGCGGGTCGCCGGCCGCTTTGCCGCGCCGGTGCCGCTCGCCGAGACGCTGCTCGCCGGGTGGCTGCTGGCGGAAGCCAAGATCGCCGCGCCGCCGGGGCCGATGACGATCGCCCCCGTCTATGAGGACGGCCATATCGAACTCGCCGGGACGACGCTGAAGGGCCGGGCGCGGCACATCCCGTTTGCCCGCAACGCGCGCCACATCGCCGTCCTCGCGGTCGCTGCGGACGTCCCCACCGTCGCCCTCGTCGCAACCGACGGGCTGACGATCAGCCCGGGCACGAGCCTTGCGGGCGAACCCAGCGACACGGTCTCCTTCGACGGCGCCACGGCGCTCGCGGTCGCTCCGGCGCCGGGGCTCGACCTGGGCAGCGTCGTGCGGCTCGGCGCCGCGGTGCGGGCGCAGCAGATGGCCGGCGCCATCGAACATATCCTCGACCAGTCGGTGCAATATTCGCTCGACCGCGAGCAGTTCGGCCGGCCGATCGCGAAATTCCAGGCGGTGCAGCACAACCTCGCGGCGCTCGCGGGCGAGGCCGCCGCCGCTGGCGCTGCCGCCGATGGCGCCGCCGAGGCGATCGCGCAGTCCGGCATTGCCGCGATGACCACGGGTGCCCAGGTCGCCGTCGCCAAATTGCGCGTCGGGGAGGCTGCCTCTACGGGCGCGGCGATTGCCCACCAGGTGCATGGCGCAATCGGCTTCACCCGGGAATATTCGCTGCACCACGCGACAAGGCGGCTGTGGGCCTGGCGCGAGGAATTCGGCAACGAGACCTTCTGGGCGATGCGGCTCGGCCGCATGGTCGCCGCCGCCGGCGCCGACGCGCTGTGGCCCACAATCACCCAAGGCTCCTGATTAGGGGATCGCGAGGAATGAGCACGAACTTCCAGTTCGACCCGATCGAATTGCCACCCGAATGCCAGGAATTGCGCGAGGAAGTCCGCGCCTTCCTGCGCCAAGAGATCGAAGCGGGCACGTTCAGCCCGCAAGGCGGGCGCAACGACAACGCGGCCGCGTTCGCCCGCAAGGTCGGCGCCCGGGGCTGGATCGGCATGACCTGGCCCAAGAAATACGGCGGCCATGAGCGCACCCATCTCGAACGCTACGTGGTGACCGAGGAGATGCTGGCGCACCGCGCGCCGACCCGGCACTACTCGACCGCCGACCGGCAGTCCGGGCCGATGATCCTGCGCTACGGCCAGGAAGCGGTGAAAGAGGAGTACCTGCCGCGCATCGCCTCGGGTGAACTCTGCTTCTGCATTGGCCTCAGCGAACCCAATTCCGGATCCGACGTCTTCGCCGCCTCGACCCGCGCGACCAAAACGGACGGCGGCTGGCTCGTCAACGGCCGCAAGATCTGGACCTCGAACGCGCACAACTCCGACTACATGATCGCCCTCTTGCGGACGTCGCCCTCGACCAAGGAAAACCGTCGGCACGGCCTGACGCAGTTCATCGTCAACGCGCGGGCGAAAGGCATCACCAAAAACCCGATCATCAACCTGACCGGCAACCACGAGTTCAACGAAGTCGTGTTCGACGATGTCTTCGTACCCGATTCGCACATGATCGGCGAAGTCGACGAAGCCTGGAAACAGGCCAGCGCGGAACTCGCCTATGAGCGCAGCGGCCCCGACCGCTGGCTCGAAACCTTCCAGAGCCTCGTCGAACTGGTGCGCGTGAGCGGCAGCGAGCCCGATGACCGGATTGCCGCCGGCATTGGCCGCGAGGTCGCGCATTTGGCGACATTGAGGCGCATGTCATTGTCGGTCGCCGGCATGCTGCAAGCCGGCAAGACCCCGGCTGCCGAAGCCGCAATCGTCAAGGATCTCGGCACCAACTGGGAGCAGGCCTTGCCCAACCAGGTGCGGGCTCTCGCGCCGGTGCGCGGCGACTCGGCCCCCGACAGCAACGACGATCGCTTCGAGGAGGCGCTGCGCCACACGACGCTGATCGCCCCCAAACTGACGATCCAGGGCGGCACAAGGGAAGTGCTGCGCGGCATCATCGCCCGCGGATTGGGCCTCAGGTAGCGCCTAACCCACGCGGCATAAGCAACAAGCGTCCTTCGAGACGCGGGCTGCGCCCGTTCCTCAGGATGACGAGGGAGTGTTCATGGCACTAAAGAAATACGTCATCCTGAGGAGCCCGCATGGCGGGCGTCTCGAAGGACGCACTGAGTTGATCCAGCCGGTTGCCTAGGAACCCTGATGCCCGATCTTCGCCCGCTCCTCTCGCCTGACAGCGTCGCCATCATTGGCGCTTCGGCCGATCAGTCGCTGCGCGGGCGGCTCACGCACCAACTGGTCGAGCACGGGTATCCCGGCCGCCTCTATCCCGTGACGCGTAGCGCGGCCGAAGTCCTCGGGCACCAAGCCTATGCCACGGTCGCCGATCTGCCCGAGACGCCCGATCTCGCGGTGATCCTGGTTCCGGCCGCGCATGTTGTCGCGACGATCGAGCAATGCGCGGCAAAGGGCATCCCGGCCGCGATCGTCATCAGCTCCGGGTTCGCCGAGGAAAAGAGCGAAGCGGCGGCGACCCGCGATCAGGCGCTGCGCGCCATCGCCGCGCGCACCGGGATCTTGATCGCCGGGCCCAATTCGGAGGGCCTCGTCAACCCGCTCGCGCCCCTCGTCGCAACCTTCAGCCCGGTCTTCCACGATGCGGCCCAGCCCCTCTTGCCGCAGGGGAGCCGCGCCCGGCCGATCGCGGTCAGCTGCCAATCGGGCGCCCTTACCTTCGCGTTCTTGAGCCGCGGCCGCGACCGCCAACTCAACTTCACCTATCAGGTCAGCGCCGGCAACCAGACCGTGCTCGAAGCCCATGATTACGTTGATTATGTGCTCGACGCCGGCGGCGCCGACATTTTCCTCTGCTACCTCGAGGGGATCCGCGATGCCGCGCGGTTCCGCGCCGTCGCCGACAAGGCCGCGCGCGCCAAAAAGCCCCTGATCGTCGCCAAGGCCGGGCGTTCCGACGCCGGGCGGCGCGCCGCCGCCTCGCATACCGGAGCCCTGGCCCATGCCGGAGCAGCGGACGACGCCATCTTCCGCCACCACGGCATCATCCGCGGCGAAGACCTCGACCACATGGTCGATGTCGCCACCGCCTTTGCCTATTGCAAGCTGCCAAAGGGCAACCGGGTGGCGATCATTACGGGCTCGGGCGGAAGCGCGGTGTGGATGGCCGACATATTGTCGGCGCACGGGCTCGAACTGCCGGTATTGGAAGAGGACATCCAGCGCCGCATCATGGCGCTCCTCCCCTCCTATGGCTCGGCGCAGAACCCGATCGATGCAACCGCCCAGGCGATCGGCGAACTCGGCTACGCGCCGCTCGTCGAGCTCGTCGCCCAATCCGAGCGGATCGACACGATCCTCCTCATCAGTTCGCTGGCGAACGAGACCCGCGCGGGAAAGCTCGCCGCGGAGATGGCCGACATCATGGCGACGATCGAAAAGCCGATCCTGCTATCGACCTATACGACCGCGAGCGCGGCGGCGATCGCCACCTTGGCCGGCGCCGGCATCCCCTGCTACACCGCGATGCCGAGCTGCGCCCGGGCGATCCGCGCGCTCGTCGATTACGGTGCGTTCCAGGAGCGCCTCGCCCACCGCTCGCCCCCGCCCCCTACCCTGGCGGCGGCGAAGGCGGCGGTGGCGGACGTGCTCGCTGGCTCGGGGCCGGTCTTGACCGAAGTCGCCGCCAAGGCGCTCCTCGCCCATTACGGCGTCCCTCTCCCGCCCGAGACGCTGGCGGCGAACGCAGCCGAGGCGGTCGCCGCCGCCACGAAAATTGGCGCCGCGGTGGCGCTCAAGGTCCAATCGCCCGACATCACGCACAAGACCGAAGCCGGCGCGGTAATGCTGAACCTGAAGGGCGACACAGCGGTGCGCGAGGGGTACGGCGCGGTCTTGGCGCGGGCACGGGCGGCGCATGCCGGTTCGGTGATCGAGGGCGTCCTCGTCCAGGCGATGGCGCGGCCGGGCCGGGAGATGATCCTCGGGGTTACATCGGACCCCGATTTCGGCCCCCTCTTGATGGTCGGGCTCGGCGGCATCCACGTCGAAGTCTTGAAGGACGTCGCCTTCGCGCCGGTGCCGCTCGGGCCCGAGGAGGCCTTGGCCCTCATCGGCCAGTTGAAGGGCGCGGCCGTGCTCGACGGGGTGCGCGGAGAGCCCCCGGCCGATCGCACCGCATTGGCCCAGCTAATGGCGGCGCTGTCGCGCTTTGCCGCCGACCACGCCGACAGCATCGCCGAGATCGATTTGAACCCGGTCATCGTGCACGCCGAGGGCGAGGGCCTGACAATCGTCGATGCGCTGATCGTCAAGAAGTGAGGAAGTTAGCTAGGGTCCCGGCCTCCGCCGGGATCGCGAACAGCTCCGAGGAGCAAAATGAAATGACCGACTACACCGGGTTCAAGGAAATCGCGGTCACGCTCGACGGGATGGTGGCGACAGTCGAGATGCGCCGCCCGCCGCATAATTTCTTCGACAGCGCACTGATCGCCGAGATCGGCGAAGCCTTCGAGCGGCTCGATGGCGACCCCTCATGCCGCGCGATTGTGCTCGCCGCCGAGGGCCGCTCGTTCTGCGCCGGGGCGGATTTTTCAAAGCGCATGGACACCGGGACCGTGGCGGAAGCCACACGCAGCGGCGCCGGGCGGCACCTCTACAAGGAGGCGATCCGCCTCTTCCGCACCAAAAAGCCGATCGTCGGCGCCGTGCACGGCGCCGCGGTCGGCGGCGGGCTCGGCCTCGCGTTGGTCCCCGATTTCCGGGTGACCTGCACCGAGGCGCGGTTCAGCGCCAATTTCAACCGGCTCGGCTTTCATCCCGGGTTCGGGCTGACCGCGACGCTGCCGCGCCTGGTCGGCGCCCAGCAGGCGGCGCTCCTCTTCTACACCGGCCGCCGCATTCCGGGCGACGAGGCGGTGCGGATCGGCCTCGCCGATCTCCTGGTGCCGCAGGCCGAGGTACGCAGCGCCGCCCAGGCGCTCGCCCTCGAAATCGCGCAATCGGCACCGCAGGCCGTGCTCTCGACCCGCGAGACGGTGCGGCGCGGCCTCGTCGACCTAATCGAGGCGGCGACCGAGCGCGAGCTCGTCGAGCAGGACTGGCTGCGCCGCACCGAAGACTTCCAGGAAGGCATCAAGGCAATGGCCGAGCGCCGCCTGCCCAATTTCCAGGGGCGCTAGGCCGGAGACCACTCGGCCCACATCACCCCCACCCCGACCCGCCCCCATCGAGGGAGCGGGGGTAAAAATAGGGGTGCTGGACGAAAGCCCTCCCCCCTGGATGGGGGAGGGTTTGGGAGGAGGTGAGCGCGGTGCAACTCGAATGCCGCTCTAGTACCGGCGGCGGAGCGCGGCGGCGGCGAACAGGCGCCAGCTTTGCAGCGGGTCGGGGAGGCTAAGTTCGGGCGCGAAGGGGTTGTAGTCCGCGCGCATCAGCCGGACGAGAAAGCGGTCTGCGACGATCGCCCCCAACATCGCGGCGCGCGCCGGTCGGGGGACTTCGCGGCGATATCGCCGCGCCGCTTGCAAATGGCCGCGGGCGGCGGCGGCGATCCCGGCGGCGGCGGCACGCACGCCGGCGCTGTCGCGCTGTCCCGCGTAATCCGCTGGGTCAAGCCCGGCGCGCGCGGCGATATCGGCGGGGATATAGGAGCGCCCGGCCCGCGCGTGAAACGGCAGCGCCCGCAGGAGGCCGGCCAGCGCATAGCCGATGCCGACCTCGCGGGCAGCCGTGTAGGCGGCGGGAGCGGCGATGCCCAGCGTCTCGAGGACCAGATAGAGGAGAGTGGCGGCGGTGCCCTCGGCATAATCCTCAAGGGCGGTCAGGGTGGCCGGCGGCTCGTCGGCAAGATCGCGCTCGCGCGTGTCGATCATCCGATCGAAATGCGCGCGGGTCAGCGCACAGGAGGCGATTACCGCGGCGAGCGGCCCGGCCACGTCGTGCGCGCGCGGCGGCCCGCCCTCAAAGGCGGCGGCGACGATTTCGCGCCACCATTGCAGGCGGATCTGGCCGAGCATCGGCTGGGTCACGGTTTCGCGCACCCGGGCGATCTCATAGTTGAAGGCATAGAGCACAAAGAGCGCCTCGCGCCGACCCGCGGGAGCGAAGAGGACGGTCTGGTAGCGGTCTCGGTCGTGGCGGCGAACCAGCGCGGCGAGCGGAGACAGGCCCGGCATCGCCCCTCGCCTTGCCTTCAGGTGCGAACTCCCCTTGCGCGTTTCGCGGGTCACACTATCTTGGCCCCCTTCGCTGATTACCCGGCACTCAACCCGGCGAGAGGACAGCCATGGCTTTCGAACTTCCCCCCCTGCCGTATCCGAAGAATGCGCTCGAGCCGCACACCTCGGCCCAGACGCTCGAATTCCACCACGACAAGCACCATCAGGCCTATGTGACCAATCTCAACAATCTGGTCAAAGACACGCCGATGGCGAGCCAGTCGCTTGAGCAGATCATCGCGGCGACCGCCAAGGACGCCTCCAAGGCCGGCATCTTCAATAACGCCGCCCAGGTGTGGAACCATACCTTCTTCTGGAATTGCATGAAGCCCCATGGCGGCGGCAACCCATCGGGCGCCATCGCCCAGGCGATCGACCGCGACCTCGGGGGCCTCGCCAAGTTCAAAGACGATTTCAAGGCGGCGGCAGTCGGCCAGTTCGGCAGCGGCTGGGCCTGGCTCGTTGCCAGCGGCGGCAAGCTCTCGATCACCCGGACGCCCAACGCGGTCAACCCGCTATCCGAGGGCCAGACCGCGCTCCTCACCTGCGATGTTTGGGAGCACGCCTACTACCTCGACTTCCAGAACCGCCGGCCCGATTTCGTCCAGGCGTTCCTCGACCACCTCGTCAACTGGGACTTCGCCGCGCAGAACCTGGCAAAGGCGAAGTAGCCCCACAAACCCCCCGCAGCGTCACGACGACCCCCCTCTCCCCGCCGGCGGGGAGAGGGGGGTGAGGGGCTCCCTCTATAGATGCACGCCGGTGTCGAGCAGCACCGCGGTGTACGCCCGGTAGCTGATGCCGAGGGCTTCGGCCCGGGCGAGGCGCCGAAGCGCGATCTCGCGCGGCGGCGTCTTCCAGGCGCGCGCATGCGCCTTCTTCCAGCAGAAATGCCGCCAGCCCGCGTTCGCGTCGAGCGGCGGCCCGTTATTGTGGCCGATGCCGAACGGCACAAAGCCGATGCTGCCATCCGCGGGCGCCATAATCCTTTCATCAAAGCAAAGCGCGTGCCGCCGCTTACACCGGCGGCAGCAGCGCCGCCGCGACGCGGCGATCTTCGGCCAGGAGCACGTTATAGGTGCGGCACGCGGCGCCGGTTTCCATCGCCTCGATGGCGATGCCGCGCGCCTTGAGCGCGGTGCGCAGCGGCGCTGGGGCCGGAGCCATGCACCGGCCCACCCCGACCAGCAGGAGTTCAACCCCGCCCTGCTCGAAGACCGGGGCGAGGGCGGCTTCCGTCAGCGCCGCGCCGTCCCAGACGAGCGTCCGGTCGGGAAACACGAGGACCGGGCCGAGATAGACCGTGCCGCTGACGCGAAACCCGCTCGCCCCATAGCGCTCGATGATCTGACGCCCGATTTGGACCAGCGGGGTCAGCTCCATCGCCGGCTTCCCCGCCCGCTTCAGCGCGACGCACGCTCGGCGCCGGTCGCCGTGGTTTCGGCCCCCCGAGCAATGGCGCGCCGGTTCGGCTGGACGTAGTAGAGGAGGGGCGCGGCGATGAACAGCGAGGAATAGGTGCCGATCACGATCCCCCATAGCATCGCGATCGAAAACCCTTTCAACACTTCGCCGCCGAACCCGAGCAGCGACAAGACGGCGAGCGCGACCGTGCTGACCGTGAGGATCGTGCGCGACAGGGTTTCGTTGAGCGCCAGGTTGATCAGGTCGCGAAACGGCATCGTGCGGTATTTGCGCATCGATTCGCGCACGCGGTCGTAGATGACGACCGTGTCGTTGATCGAATACCCGGCCACCGTGAGGATCGCCGCCAAGGTCGTCAGGTTGAATTCGAGCTGGAAGATGGCGAAGAGGCCGACTGTCGTGACGACATCGTGCAATGTGGCAATCGTCGCCCCGACGCCGAACTGCCACTCGAAGCGGAACCAGATGTAGATCAGGATCGCGCCGAGGGCGAGCACGGTCGCGAGCACCCCGTTGCGGACCAGTTCGCTGCCGACGCTCGGGCCGACGACCTCGGTGCGGCGATAGTCGATGCCGGGGCCCAATGCCTCGCGCGCCAGCTGCACCACTTTCATCTGCGCGGCGTCGCCGCCGGGCTGCTGCGGCAGGCGGATCAAGACGTCGTCGGGGCTGCCGAACTGCTGCAGCGAGGCGTTGCCCAGATGCAGCCCGTCGAGCTTTGCCCGCATCGCGCCGAGATCGGCCGGCCCCGTCGTCGTCTTCGCCTCAATCAGGGTGCCGCCGACAAAATCGATGCCGTAATTGAGCCCGACCGTGGCAAACAGCGCGATCGTCACCGCGGTCAGCGTCAGCGAGAAGGCAAAGCCGAACAGGTGCCAGCGCATGAAATCGATTTTCGGCACGTGCCGGATGACAATCAGCGGTCTCATTGCAGCCCTCGGCCCGGAATGAGTCCGGGTAGGTAAATCGATGCGTCGCCCCCGCGAAAGCGGGGGTCCAGGGCGAGCGATGGGCGGCCCCGGCATCCCTGGATTCCCGCTTGCGCGGGAATGACGGAAGAGAGGGTCGTCACAGCGGAATCACCTTTGGTTTGAGGCGCCTGACCCAGGTGACGATCTGCAGCCGTGTGACCAGGATCGCCGAGAAGAGCGAGGTGAGGACGCCGATGCTCAGCGTCACGGCGAACCCCTTCACCGGCCCCGACCCCAGCCAATAGAGGAGGATGCCGGCAACCAGCGTTGTCACGTGGCTGTCGAGGATCGTGCCGAAGGCGCGGGTAAAGCCGGCTTCGAGCGCGGACAATACCGTGCGCCCGCCGCGCACCTCCTCGCGGATGCGCTCGTAGATGAGGACATTGGCGTCGACCGCCATGCCCATCGTCAGCGCGATCCCGGCGATGCCAGGCAGCGTCAGCGTCGCTCCCAGCAGCGACAGCGCGCCCAGCATCAGGCTCAGATTGAACATCAGCGCGATGTCGGCGAAGACCCCGAACAGGCCATAAAACAAGAACATGAAGATGACGACGAGGATGACGCCGACGATGCTGGCGAGGGCGCCGGCATGGATCGAATCGGCGCCGAGCTCGGCCCCGACCGTGCGCTCTTCGAGGATCGTGATCGGCGCCGGCAGCGCACCGGCGCGCAGAAGGAGCGCCAGATCGCTCGCCGACTGCACCGTGAAGCTGCCGGAGATGATGCCGCTGCCGCCGAGGATCGGCTCGCGGATGACCGGGGCGCTGATCACCTTGTTGTCGAGGACGATGGCGAAGGGCTTGCCGACATTCTCGCGGGTCGCGTCACCGAAGCGGCGCGCCCCGGCGGCGTCGAACTTGAAGCTGACGACGGGCTCGTTCTGCTGGAAGGTGGCCTCGGCATCGGTCAGCGTGTCGCCGCCGACCATCACCCGTTTTTTGACGACATAGGCTCCCGGACCCGCGCGATTGCCGCGCCCCTCTTCGGCGGCAAGGATCTCGTCGCCCGGCGGCAGGCGGCCGCGCCGTGCCTCATCGACGGTCACGCTGCCATCGACCAGCTGAAAGGTCAGTTTCGCGGTGCGCCCCAACAAGGCCTTGACGTGCTCGGGATTGTCGACCCCGGGAAGCTCGATGAGGATGCGGTCCTGTCCCTGGCGCTCGATCGTCGGCTCCTTGGTGCCGGTCTCGTCGATGCGCCGGCGGATGATCTCGATCGACTGCTCGACCGCCTGGGCCCGGCTGGTTTCGATCGCCAGCGCGTTGAACCGCATCGTGCCCGTACCGTCGGTGGCGATCTCGACGGTCAGCTCGGGGTCGATCTTGGCGAGGATCTGCTGGGCATCATCGATCCGGGCGCCATCGCGGATCGTGAAGACGATCGTGTCGTCTTGGACATCAAGCCCAGTATACCCGATCTTGGCGTCGCGCAGCGCATTGCGCACGCTGTCGACGAGCGTGTTTAGCCGATCGTGCTGGGCCGCGGCGAAATCGACTTCGAGGAGCAGATACGAGCCGCCGCGCAGATCGAGGCCGAGCGCCACCTGCCGGTGCGGAATGTAACGCGGCAAATGCGCCAGCTGCGCCGCGCTGAACAGGTTGGGAATGCTCAAGATCACGCCGAGCGCGCAAATCGCGCAGATCAACAGGACCTTCCAACTCGCGAAATAGAGCATGGTTACTGGTTCCAGAAGGCGTCCGCGGCGGGTTGCGCCGCTAAAAAGCGCTCTGTCGGCGTCACGCCTTGTCGGCCTTGGCGGACTCGCGATCGCGCTCGCGGGCGGCGTCGCGCGCCGCTGCGGGGTCGGGCTTGGCGAGGACGCTGCTGATCGTGCTGCGCAACACCCGGATACGCACGCCCGACGCAATGTCGACCTCGACCTCCTCGGGGCCCACCACCTTCGACACCGTCGCCAGGATGCCGCCGCCGGTCACGATCCGGTCGCCGCGCCGCAGCGCGTCGACCATCGTCTTGTGCTGCTTCTGCTTTTGCTGCTGTGGGCGGATCAAGAGGAAGTAGAACACGACGAAGATCAGCGCGAGCGGGAGGAACTGGATCAGTGCGCTTTGATCCATCAGGCCCGTCATGCCTGTCGATTGGGCATAGGCCGGCGAAATCAGCATCGGCATCGACCTCGAAATGGTGCGCCGCCGGCAGGCGGTATAAGCGGCGCGCGCCATTGGTACGCGATGGTCGGCAAAAGGGCAATCCTCGGACACCTCGCGCGTTTTCGCGTATTGCCGCGGTGTGATAGCGTCCGCGCACTCACCCAACCAATCGAGTCATGACCGAATCCGATCTGCTTCCCCTCCTCCACCGCATCGCCCACGCGCTCGAGCGTCTGGCGCCGCCGGGCCCGGCGGCGAATGACGTCGACGCCGCCGACGCCTTTGTCTGGCATGCCGAGCGCGAATGGTTCGAGCCGGTGCCCCATGTCAATCGCGTGCCGCTCGGGCTCCTGCGCGGGATCGACCGGGTGCGCGACATCCTCCTTGAAAACACCGCGCGCTTCGCCGATGGGCTGCCGGCCAACAACGTCCTCCTCTGGGGCGCGCGCGGTACCGGCAAGAGCGCTCTGATCAAGGCCGCCCATGCCGCGATCAACGAGGCGCGGTCCGACCGGCGGCCCGGAGCGCTTGCGCTCATCGAGATCCATCGCGAGGACATCCCGAGCCTGCCGCGGCTGTTGGCGCTGGTGCGGGCGAGCCCGCGGCGCTGTCTCCTGTTCTGCGACGATCTGTCGTTCGACCACGACGACACCAGCTATAAGTCGCTGAAGGCGGTGCTCGAGGGCGGGATCGAGGGGCGCCCCGCCAACGTCGTCCTCTACGCGACCTCGAACCGCCGCCACCTGATGGCGCGCGAGATGATCGAGAACGAGCGCTCGACCGCGATCAATCCGGGGGAAGCCGTCGAAGAGAAGGTCTCGCTATCCGACCGGTTCGGCCTGTGGCTCGGCTTTCACCACCAGGATCAGGAGACCTACCTCGCGATCGTCTTCGGCTATGCCGCGCATTACGGCCTCGACCTGCCTGCGGACCAGCTCAAGGCCGAAGCCGGCGAATGGTCGATCACCCGCGGCTCACGCTCGGGCCGCGTCGCCTGGCAGTTCATCCAGGACCTCGCCGGCCGCCTCGGCAAGCCGCTCGCGTAAGTCCCCGTCAGCCGGCGTTCGCGCCTTTTCTGCCACCGGCGGTGGGCGCCGGGGCGAGAAACTCGCGCGGATCGACCGCATGCTTGCCGCGGCGCAGTTCGAAATGCAGCTGCGGCTCAGCAACCCCGCCGGTCGAGCCGACCTTGGCGATCTCCTGGCCCCGGCTCACCGTATCGCCGCGCTTGACGAGCAGCGCCTGGCAATGCGCATAGGCGGTGATCCAGCCGCTCGGATGTTTGACCAGGACCAGGTTGCCGTAGCCGCGCAACTCGTTGCCGGCGTAAGCAACGGTGCCGCCATCGACCGCGACCACTGGGGTCCCGGCAGGCGCGGCGATGTTGATCCCGTCATTGTGGCCGCCGCTTGGCGTCGCCCCATAGCCGGCGAGGACATGGCCGCGGACCGGCCACACGAAACGGGCGCCATGCGGCAACGGCGTCGCGGCCAGGATGGCGCCATGTGCTTCCTCGGTGGCGGTCGGCTCCGCTCGCGGTCCGGGCGGCGGCGTCAAAGTGGCCGCACGCGGCGGCGAGGCGGCCGATTTCTCCGGGGCCGGGCCGTCGAGCGGGATGATCTCGGGTTGCCCACGGGTTTGCGCGATCGGCGCTGGCGGTGGCGCGGAGGGTGGCGCCGCGGCCGCCATGGGAGCCAAGGGCGGCTGCATTGGTGGTGGCTTTGCCGCCTGCATGATGGGTCGCGCCCCGCCCGGGATCACCAGGTGCTGGCCCGCCACGACCTTGTAGGGCGGTGTCAAATGGTTGGCGGCGATGATCGCCCGCTCGGGCACATGATAGGCATGGGCGATGATGCTGACCGACTGGCCATGCTCAACGACGATGGTTTGGCCGCCGGCGGCGGAAAACGCCCCGCGACCCGGCTCGATTGTGGGTTCCGCGGAAACGGACGGCGCCACGCCCTTGAGTTCGACCGGCGCGGGGTTAGGCGCCCCCCACGCGCAGGCCGCGACGAGCCCCACCAATGCAACCGTCGGCGCGGCGCGGAAGATCCCGCGCCGGCGAAATTTGTAATCCCCCATCTCCCCCTCTTCGCCCGCCCCCGCGGGCTGAAGGCCGCGCTGGCGCAGTTTACCGTCATCCCGGCGAACTCGGGAATCCAGGGCCATGGCACCGCCGCCTACCCTTGGTTTCCGCCGCTCGCGGGAATGCCGAAACCGACTGGGCGGGGTCGAATCGGGCCTATTCGAAAAGCGGCCGCAACGCGGCCAGCACCGGCACGTTGGTCAGGTCGAGGTGGATCGGAGTGATCGAGATCCTGTTGGCGGCGAGCGCGGCGACATCGGTGCCGGGCTCGGCGGCGCCGCCATAATCGCGAACCGGGCCGATCCAGTAATACGGCCGGCCGCGCGGATCGACGCGCTCGGTCAGGTTGTCGGCGATCGCCCGCCGGCCCTGGCTGGTGACCGCGAACCCGACGGCCTCTCCCGGCGGGACGGCGGGAAAGTTGATGTTGTAGAGGGTGCTGTCGGGCCAGGAGAGGCGCAAGAGGCGACGAATGATTTCGGGCGCGAACGCGTCGCCGGTTTGCCAGGGTACGTCGTTGCGGTCGCGGTATTCCTGGCTCAGCGCCATCGCCGGGATGCCGAGGAGCGTCGCCTCCATCGCCGCCGCGACGGTGCCCGAATAGGTCAAATCCTCGCCGACATTGCTGCCGGCGTTGATCCCCGAGAGGACGAGGTCGGGCGGGCGGTCGCGCAACAGGCGCTTCACCGCGATGAGGACGCAATCGGTCGGGGTGCCGTCGACCGCATAGCGCCGCGGCGCTATTTCGCGAATGCGCAGCGGGTGGCGCGTCGTCAACGAATGGCTGGCGCCGCTCTGTTCCTGCTCCGGCGCCACCACCCATACCTCGCCCGACAGATCGCGGGCGATTGCCTCCAGCGCCGCGATCCCGGGCGACGAAATGCCATCGTCGTTGGAGATCAGGATCCGGCAGCGCGCGAGGTCGATCGTGCCCTCAGCCATGGGTCCCGATCACCTCCTGCCCGCCCATATAGGGCCGCAGCACCTCAGGGATGAGGACGGTGCCGTCGTGGCGCTGAAAGTTCTCGAGGATCGCGATCATCGTGCGGCCGACCGCGAGGCCCGAGCCGTTGAGGGTGTGCACCGGGCGCGTCCCCTTCTCGCCGGCCGGGCGGTAGCGCGCTTTCATGCGGGTGGCCTGGAAGGGACCGCAATTCGAGCAGCTCGAAATCTCGCGATAGGTGTTCTGCCCGGGCAGCCAGACCTCGAGATCGTAGGTCTTCTGCGCGGCGAAGCCCATATCGCCCGCCGACAGCAGCATGACGCGGTAAGCGAGGCCCAGCCGCCTCAGCACCTCTTCGGCGCAACCGGTCATGCGCTCGTGCTCGGCCTCGCTATCCTCGGGCCGGGTGACCGATACCAGCTCGACCTTGTTGAACTGATGCATGCGGATCATGCCGCGGGTGTCCTTGCCCGCCGCCCCCGCCTCCGAGCGAAAGCACGGCGTCCACGCGGTATAGCGCAGCGGCAAGGCGCTCTCGTCGAGGATCTCGCCGGCAACGAGGTTGGTCAGCGGCATCTCGGCAGTCGGGATCAGCCACAGCCCCTCCCGGGTCTGGAACATGTCCTCCGCGGCTTTCGGCAAATTTCCGGTGCCGAACGCCACTTCGTCGCGCACAAGGAGCGGCGGCGCCACCTCGGTGTAGCCGAACTCGCTGGTGTGCAGATCGAGCATGAATTGCGCGATTCCCCGTTCGAGCCGAGCGAGCTGTCCCCGCAGCACGACAAAGCGCGCCCCCGACAGCCGCGCGGCGGTGCGAAAATCCATCAGCCCGAGCTTCTCGCCGATTGCCTCGTGCGGGAGGGGGGCGAAGTTGAATTGCGGCGGCGCGCCGTGCCGGCGCAATTCCCGATTGGCGCTCTCGTCCGCGCCCTCCGGCACCTCGGGTGCCGGCAGGTTCGGCAGGGTCGCCAAAAGCTCGTCGATCCGCCCTCGCAATTCGGCGGCCCTCGCCGCAGTGGCGGCCTCGGCATCCTTGCCTCGGGCGATTTGGCCGAGCAACGTTTCGACCGGCTCGCCGCGCGCCTTCGCCGCGCCGACCTCGCGGGACAGCCGATTGCGCGTCGCTTGCGCCTCCTGCGCCGCGGTTTCAAGCGCGCGCCATTCCTTATCGAGCGCCAAAACCTCGGCGGCGTACGGCGGGAGGCCACGCCGGGCGAGCCCGCGGTCGAATTCCTCCGGGTAATCCCGGATCCATCGCAAATCGTGCATTTTGTTAATGCCGATGGTTAGGTGTCGACCCGGCGAAAGCCGGGATCCATCTTTCAACGTAGCGAATGCCGGCCGATGGGTCCCGGCTTTCGCAGGATGACATCCCAAATAATCACTCCGCCGGAAATTCGCTACCAGATCACGCTCCCGCGGCGGGCCCTCCCGTGCCGGCGAGCTCGGCTTCTTCTTCGGCCTCGCGCTTGGCGCGCGCCTTCTCGACCATGCGGCAGGCGATGATCGAGACTTCATAGAGGATGATCAGCGGCACGGCGAGGCAGGTCTGGCTGACGATGTCGGGCGGGGTCAGTACGGCGGCGACCGCAAACATGCCGACGATCGCATAGCGCCGCTTGGAGGCGAGCCCGGCGGCGGTGACGAGCCCGACCCGGGCCATCAGGGTCAACAGCACCGGCAGCTGAAAGGCGACCCCGAACGCGAAAAGAAGGGTCATCACCAGGGACAAATACTCGTTGACCTTGGGCTCGGAGACGATCGGCAGCGTGCCGGCGCCGCCCGCGGTCTCGAAGCTGAGAAAGAACCGGAACGCCACTGGGATCACGACGAAATAGGCGAGCGAGGCGCCCATCAGGAACAACACCGGCGTCGCCGCGAGATAGGGCAGGAACGCGCGCCGCTCGTTTTTGTAGAGGCCGGGCGCGACGAATTTCCACAATTGGAGGGCAATCACCGGGAAGGACAGGCAGAGCGCTGCCCAGAACGACACCTTGATGTAGGTGAAGAACGCTTCGGTCAGACCGGTGAAGATCATCTTGCGCCCGGGCTCGGCGGCAAGGATCACAAACAGCGGGTGCGCGAGGAAGCGATAGATCGTCTCCTTGAACTGATAGCAGGCGAGAAACGCCACGATGATCGCCGAAAACGACCATATCAGCCGGTTGCGCAGCTCGATCAGGTGGTCGAGCAGCGGCATCCGGCCGGCTTCGAGTTCGTCGTCCTTGTCGTCCTCGGCCATCGGCGACGGCTACGGTTTTCCCGCGGGCTCAGAATCGCGTCCGGGGCCCGGCGCCGGCGCGGCAACCGGTTCCGGCGCGCTTGCCGCTGAAGGCGCCGGTTCCGGCAAGGCGGACTCCGTCGGGGCAGGCAGCGCCGGGGCTTCCGGAGTGACGGCGGGCGTTGAGGTGCCCGGTTCCTCGAAATGATCGGGGAGATCGGGCGGCTTGATGCTGTGCGCGAGTTCGCCGGTTGGATCGACGGTGTTGTGAAACTCCCTTTCGAGGTCGAACTCGGTGACCTTTTTCAGATCCTGGCGGACCTCATCGAGTTCAGCCTCGCGGATCATCTGGTCGATGCTGCTCTGGAACTCGCGCGAGAGCGTGCGCGCCTTGCGCACCCAGAAGCCGGCGACGCGCAAGGCCCGCGGCAGATCCTTCGGGCCGATCACAACGAGCGCGATCATCCCGATCAGCAGCAATTCCGGCCAGCCGATGTCAAACAACATCGGCCGCAGGACCGCGAGAAAACAACATCCAACAACTCCGCAAGGCGCCCGATTTATCTCAGAAAGGCGCAGGCGCGGCAATCGCGGGCGCCCAGCCGGTGGTCAATCGTCGAATTCGCCGGGCTCGGCCTCCTCGGTGACGGGCTGCGCGGCCTCGCCCAGCACCGCCGGGCCGATGTCGAGGAGGCCGGCGGCGCGCAATTCCTCGATCCCGGGCAATTCGGCGATTGTGTCGAGCCCGAAATGCGCGAGAAACGCCGGCGTCGTCACCCAATTCAACGGACGGCCGGGGCTGTCGCGCCGGCCGTGCGGCCGCACCCAGCCGAGTTCCATCAGCCGGTCGAGCGTGCCGCGCGCGAGCGCCACGCCGCGGATCGCCTCGATCTCGGCGCGGGTCGCCGGCTGATGATAGGCGACGATCGCCAAGGTCTCGACCGCCGCGCGCGACAGCCTGCGCGAGACGACGCGCTCGGTCTGGAGCTCGGCGGCGAGATCGGGCGCAGTGCGGAAGGTCCAGCCGCCAGCGAGGCGAACCAGCGTCACCCCGCGCTCGGCATAGTGTTGGCCAAGCTCCCGCAACAGCGCCGGGACATCCGCGGAGTCGCCGAGCCGCCGCGCGAGATCATCCTCGGAGAGCGGATCGGGCGAGGCGAACAGCAGCGCTTCCAACACTCTGAGGTGATGCCGATGCCCGCTCATCCCGCTTCGTCCCGGCGCGCGGCCGGACTGCGCAGATAGATCGGCCCGAAAGGGCGGTCCTGGCGCAGCTCGATCCGCCCCGCGCGGGTCAGCTCCAAGGTTGCGGCAAAGGTCGAGGCGAGGGCCGAGCGGCGGAACACTGCGCCGCGCAACTCCGCCGGCAGAAACGCCGCCAGCTCGCGCCATTCCGGAACCTGCCCGACGAACTTGGCGAGATGCCGCAGCGCCTCGTCAAGCGAATGAAACGCCGGCGGCGCGATCGTCAAGACGCGCGTGTGGGTGCGCCGGTGGCCCTCGCCATAGGCGGACAGGAGGTCATAGAGGCTGACCGCGTAAACCGGCCGGTCGGTGCTCGTCAGCCCCTCCGGCATGCCGCGCATGAACAGGTCGCGGCCGAGCTGCGGACGCGCCATCAGCGCGACGCCGGCGCGCTGCATCGCTTCGAGGAGGCGCAGGCGATGGCGCAGCGCCGCTTCGAGTTCGACCCCACTCGGGCCGTCGTCCGCGGCCGGCGGCTCGGGCAACAGGAGGCGGGACTTGAGGTAGGCCAGCCACGCCGCCATCACCAGATAATCGGCGGCGATCTCGAGGCGCAGCCGGTGCTGCGCGGCGATAAAGGCGAGATACTGGTCGGCGAGCGCGAGGATCGACAGCTTGGCGAGGTCGACTTTCTGCTCGCGGGCGAGGGCCAGCAACAGATCGATCGGGCCTTCGTAGCCGTCGAGATCGAGGACGAGGGCCGGTTCGTCGCCGGGCCCAGGGCGCGGCGGCCCTCCGCGAAATCGATCCGCCGCGCTCATCCGGCTTGTCCCGTCACCCGCAGCACCAGTTCGATCAGCGCGTCGGCCGGCACCCCGATCAGCCATCCGAGCAGGTTGAAGTGAAATCCGCTGCGCGAACCCGCGTAGGAGACGATGAAAAGCAGCATCAGGATCAGCATCCCGTACGGCTCGACCCGGGCCAGCGGGCGCGCCAAAAAATTCGGCAGGAGACCGACCGCGACCCGGCCGCCATCGAGCGGCGGGAACGGCAGCATGTTGAAAACGCAGAGGACAGCGTTGAGCTGTATCGAGTGGACGAGGTTTGTCGCCGCCCATTGCGCGCTGCCCGCCGGTATCCAGTCGACCCCGTAGAACAACAAGGAGGAGATGATCGCCAGGAGCACATTCATCCCCGGCCCGGCCAGCGCCACCCACACCATGTCGCGCCGAGGATGATTGAGCCGGCCGAAATTGACCGGCACCGGCTTGGCATACCCGAACAGAAAACCCGACGTGATGAAGAGCAGCGCCGGCAACAACACGGTGCCGAACGGATCGACGTGGCTGAGCGGGTTCAAGGTCATCCGCCCGGCGCGCTTTGCCGTGTCGTCGCCAAACTGGTAGGCGACGAAGCCGTGCGCCGCCTCGTGAAAGGTCACGGCAAAGATCACCGGCAGGACCCAGGTGGTCGCCTGCTGCAGCATCCCGGCCAAGTGCGCGTTCATGCGAGTGACTGATTTTGGTTGGATGCCGGTCCCGCCAACAGTTCAGCAAAGCGCCCTTCCGCCGCGCTGCGGTCGAAATCCTCGCGGCTGCGCCGGCGCAGCGCGTCGCTCCGCACAATCCGCGCCCGGGCTAACGGCGAGATCGGCCGTGCCGCCTCGACGATTTCGGCCATTTCGGCCATCACCCCATTGCAATGCAAAACCAGGTCGCAGCCGGCACCGAGGGCGCGGCGGGTGCGCTCCGCCAGGCTGCCGTCGAGCGCCCCCATCGAAATGTCGTCCGACACCAACACACCCTCAAACCCGATCTCACCACGAATTATGGTGTCGACCAGCGAGCGCGAAAAGGTCGCCGGCGCGGAACCGTCGATCGCCGCAAAGACGATATGCGCGGTCATCGCCCATGGCATCCCCTCGGGCATCGCCGCCAAAGAGCGGAACGGCGCGAAATCGCTGTCTGAGAGGTCGGCGCGGTCCGCGTCGACCAGCGGGCAGGCGCGGTGGCTGTCGGTCCGCGCGCGGCCATGCCCGGGGATGTGCTTGATGACCGGCAGCACACCACCCGCGAGGAGCCCCTCGCAGAACGCGCGGCCGAGCCGCGCTACTCGCGCCGGCTCATTGCCGAAGGCGCGGTCGCCGATCACCGGGTCGGCCCCCGTAACCGGCAGGTCGAGCACCGGGGCGCAATCGACGGTGATGCCGACCTCCGCCAGATCCTCGGCAATCAGCCGGGCGCCGAGCCGTGCCGCGGCGGCGGCGAGCGGGTCCGGCAATGCCGCGATTTGCGCCGCCGCCGGATAGCGGCGCCATCCCGGCGGCGACAGGCGGGCAACCCGGCCGCCCTCCTGATCGACCAGCACCGGCGCGTCGCCCCGCCCGACCGCGGCGCGCAACTCCCCGACGAGTGCGCGCAGCTGATCAGGCTCCCGGCAATTGCGCCGAAACAGGATGAAGCCGAGCGGGTCGGCCGCCGCGAAAAAACGGCGTTCTTCTGCGGTCAGATGCGCGCCGGCGCAGCCCAAGACAAGCGCGCGCGGCTCATCGCGCAACGACGCACCCGAGGTTGCGCCGCTTCAATTCGCCGCACAGCTTTGCCGCCGCCGCCGCATCGCCGAACGAACCGGCCAGCACGCGGTAGTAGATGCCTTTGTCGCCGAGATCGGTACGGACCGCAACGGCCGTGAGCCTGCCCAGGAGATCGGGGTTCTCGCGCTTCAGCCGGGCCCAATCCTCGCGGGCGGCCTCCGGGGTGCGCACCGATTCGAGCTGAAGCTGAACCGGCGATCCCCTGCCCGCCGACGGCTGCGGGGCCAGCGCCGCCTCTTTGACCAGCGCATCCATCGATGGTTTCGGCGCGGGCTTCGCCGCCGTCTTGGCGGCTGGTGGCGTTGCCTTCGGCGTTGTCGCGGGCGGGGTTTCCACGCGCGTGGTTGCCGGTGCCGCGGGTTCGGTTGGCGGCGCCGGGGCGGCGGCCGGCTGCGGCGCCGGCAATGGGCGCGCCATCGGCTGTTCGGGGGTGGGCAGCAGCTTTTCCACAGGCGGGCCGCCCGGCTGCTCGTTGTAGAGCGAGACGTTCTGATCGGGGATGTTCATGCCGCCCGGCTGGGCCGGCTTGACCTTGGTCGGGCTGTCGTCGGCGCGGATCAGCGGCACCGCCCCGCCCGGCGCGCTCGCCGCCGGGTGACGGGTGCCCTGGACGTAGGCGAAATACAGCCCGCCGGCGAACAGCGCCATCGCGAGCACCGTCAGAACAACCGCCGGCAACCGGCGGTCCGGGCGGGCGAACTCGTCGGTGCGATCTTCGCCGACCAGCTCAGGACCCTCGTCGCGATCGCTATACTCGCTCCACGTCTGCCGCATCGGTTACATCTCCTCCGCCGGTTCGACCCCGAAGACAGCCAGGCCCGAGGCGATGACGAGCGCCACCCCCCGCACCAGCGCGAGGCGGGCGCAGGTCAAGTCCGGGTCGGCCGCGATCAGGAACCGCAGCTCCGCCTCGTCCGTGCCCCTGGTCCAAAGAAGGTGGAACTGCGCCGCCACCTCCTGCAGGAAAAACGCGATGCGGTGCGGCTCATGGGCCTCCGCGGCGCTTTCGACGATGCGCGGCCAGCTCGCCAACAGCCGGATCAGCGCCAATTCCGTGGGATCGGTGAGGCGGTCGAGCGGGGCTGCCGCCAGCGCCGCGTCGGAAAGACGCGAGGGCGGCAATTGCGCCGCCGCGTGGCGCATCACCGAAGCGGCGCGGGCATGGGCGTATTGCACATAGAAGACCGGGTTGTCCTTCGACTGCTCGGTAACCTTGGCGAAATCGAAGTCGAGGGTCTGGTCGTTCTTGCGGGTCAGCATTATAAAGCGGAAGACGTCCTTGCCGACCTCGTCCACCACCTCGCGCAACGTGACGAAAGCGCCGGCGCGTTTCGACATGCGCACCGGCTCGCCGTGGTCAAACAGGTTGACCAGCTGGCACAGCTTGACATCGAGCGTCACCAAGCCATCGCCTAGCGCCTTGAGCGCAGCCTGCATGCGCTTCACATAGCCGCCGTGATCGGCCCCCCACACATCGATCAAATTCCTGAAGCCGCGGCGGTATTTGTCGTTGTGGTAGGCGATGTCGGCGGCGAAGTAGGTCCACGTCCCGTCCGATTTCTTCAGCGGCCGGTCGACATCGTCGCCGAATTGGGTGGCGCGGAACAATGTCTGCGGGCGCGGCTCCCAATCGTCGGGGAGCTTGCCCTTTGGCGGCTCCAGGACGCCGGTATATATCAACCCACGATGGGCGAGCGCCTCCAGTCCTCTATCCACCGCCCCGGTCGCGACGAGTTCGCGCTCTGAGACAAAGGCGTCGAAGCCGATCCCGAGCGCGGCCAGATCCGACCGGATCAGCGCCATCATCTCACCGACGGCAAACTCGCGTAGCGGGCCCAGCCACTCCGCCTCGGGGCGGCCGAGCCACTTTTGCCCGTCGCGCTCGGCAAGGGCTTGGCCGGTCGTGACCAAGTACTCGCCGGGATAAAACCCATCGGGGACCGCGCCGATTTGCTCGCCCAACGCCTCGCGATACCGAAGATGGAGCGAGCGCGCCAGCACATCGACCTGGGCGCCGGCATCGTTGATGTAATACTCGCGGTGGACGGCGAAGCCGGCCTTGGCGAGGAGTGCAGCGAGCGCGTCCCCGACCACCGCACCCCGGCCATGGCCGACATGCATGGGCCCGGTGGGGTTGGTCGAGACGAACTCGACATTGACCTTTTCGCCGCCGCCGATCGTCGCGTCGCCGTAGGCGGTCCCGGCGCGCAAGATCCCCCGCAGCTGGGCGTGCCAGACTGACGGATCGAGCCGGATGTTGATAAAACCGGGGCGCGCCACCCCGACGCTGAAGCCCTGGCCGCGGTAGTCGCCGCTCTCCAGCGTGCGATGCCCAAGCGCCGCGGCGATGCGCTCGGCGAGCCCCATCGGGTTCTGTTTGACGGCACCGGCCAGCACCATCGCCGCGTTGGTGGCGAGATCGCCATACGCGGGGTCGCGCGGCGGCTCGACGGCGATGCGGGCGAAATCGAGCCTCGCCGGCAGCGCGCCTTGCGTCACCAGATCGTCGAGCGCGGCGACAACCAGCCGGCGGAAATCGCCGAAAATATTGCTCATGCGATGTTCGTCATACCGAGGCGTAGGTATCGAACAAGCGGCGATGCTCGTCGAGGGCGAATCGGTCGGTCATCCCGGCCAGGTAATCGGCGACGATCCGCGCGGTCTGGGGCTTCTCGCCGCCGGTCAACGCGCGCCACTCGCCGGGCAGGCATTCGGGCTCGGCGAGGAACAGCTGGAACAGTTCGCGCACCACCCGGCGCGCTTTTGAACTCATACGGTTAACCCGGTAATGCCGGTACATCCGCTGGTGGAGAAAGCGCTTCAATGCCTGGTCGTGGTCGCGCATCTGGTGCGAAAAAGCCGCCACCGGCTCGCGCAGCCGCCGTACTTCGTCGACGGACCTAACGCCGCTCGCGAGGAGCCGCCTACCGGTTTCTGCCACCAGATCGCGCACCATGCGATCGATCAATCGGCGAATCGCCTCATGGATCAGCCGCGACTCTTCAAGCCCCGGATAGCGCCCGGCAACTTCGGCGAACACCGGCCCCACGAGCGGCACCTCGGCGAGGTCGGCGACGGCGAACAGCCCGGCCCGCAACCCGTCGTCGATGTCGTGATTGTTGTAGGCGATGTCGTCGGCGAGCGCGGCGATCTGCGCCTCGGGCCCGGCAAAGCTATCGAGCGCGAGCGGGTGGCGCCGGTCATATTCGGCGATCGACGGCGGCACCGGGCGCTCGATGCCGGGGCCTTCGAGGGGGCCGTTGTGCTTGACGGTGCCCTCGAGCGTCTCCCAGGTCAGGTTGAGCCCATCAAACTCGGCGTAGCCGTGTTCGAGGGAGGTCAGGATGCGCAGCGTCTGGTCGTTGTGGGAAAAACCGCCAAACGGCTTCATCTCGGCGTCGAGCGCGGCTTCGCCGGCATGGCCGAACGGGGTGTGGCCGAGGTCATGCGCGAGACCCACCGCCTCGGCGAGGTCCTCGTCGAGGCCCAGCGCGCGGGCGATGGTGCGGGCGATCTGCGCGACTTCGAGGCTGTGCGTGAGGCGCGTCCGATAATGGTCGCCCTCGTGGTAGACAAAGACCTGGGTCTTGTGCTTCAGCCGGCGAAACCCGGTCGAATGGATGATGCGGTCGCGGTCGCGCTGAAACGGCGAACGCATCTCCTGCTCCGGCTCAGGATGGAGCCGGCCGCGGCTTTCTTCCGGATGTGACGCGTAGGGCGCGCGCTTGACCGCCCAAACCATGTCTCGACCCTACGCCCGGCCGGCGCGGGCGTCTACCCGACGCCCGCATGACCGGCTCGAAAACCGCGACCTCATCCAGCGCGACGGGGTGGCGCTTCTTCTCCGCCCCCCGCCGCGCCGCTTTGTTACTTCTTGATGTACGGGTTGTAATTGCTGTTCCGTGGGTCCGTGGGGTCGCCCCAGGCGGCTCGCACCTGGGCCGGGCTCGGAGTTTGGGCATAGAGGTTATAGCGGCTCTTGTTCGGGTTATCCAAGTCCCAGGCGGCCCTCACCTGGGCCGGGGTCGGGTCATGGATATACGCCGAGTACTGGCTGGTCGGCTCATTGGTCGCCATGGTCCCGACGCTGCCGGCCGGAAGGGCATATTGTTGAGCGGATTGTTGAGCGTAAGCCGATTGCACCATCATCCCACCGGCCATAAGACAACCGGCGATAGCCCACGAGGCGTGCTTCATAGTCGTGTCCTCTCCTGTTCGGTATCGGCGCTTACGCGCCCGTTCCCGCTCGCTTCGCCGCGAGCGGACGCGACATTCTGTCGCGATCGGTCAGGAATGGCAATCCTTTTCGGGGCCGCAATCGTGTAGACGGCGCCGGTGAACCGGATCGCAGATTGTTGGCGTTCGGATGCTGCGCTTCGTGCTCAGCCGCTTACGCCAGCGCGGCGGGGGCCTGCGGTACGGTTGCCCAGAATTCGGGGTCGTGGCCGAAGAAGATCCGCGCGCCCGACTTTTCGAGCGCGGCGAGGCGGTCGAGCGAAGCGTGCATCTGGTCGCGGTCGTGGACGAAACGCGGCAATCGACGCTCGCGCAGGGTGCGGCAGAAATAGCAGCTGTCGGCGGCCAGAACGATGTCGCCGCCAGAGAGGCGCAGCTTCAAAGATTGGTGCCCCGGGGTGTGGCCGGGGGTCGGCAGGCAGAGGACGCTGCCGTCGCCGAACACATCGTACTCGCCGTCAAGGAGGCGCAATTTGTGGCCGAGATCGAAGTCGCGCGGGTTGAAGCCGCGCCGGGCGGCGATGTCGGGATCCATCCCGGCCTCCCACTCGCGGCGCTGCACCAGCATCGTCGCGTTGGGGATCAGCGCGTTGCCGCCGACATGGTCGAAATGGAAATGCGAATTGATGATGAGGTCGATCGTCGCCGGGTCGCGGCCAAGCGCGGCGAGGCGGGTGCTGATCTCCTCGCCCTGGTGGTAATCGAAAGCGAAGAGGCCGGCGACGCGGGTGCCGACCCGGGCCGCCGGATCGTGCTGGCAGTCGGGGTGCATGCCGGTGTCGAAGAGGGCGGTCCCCTTCGGGTGCTCGATCAAATAGCACGGGATCGGCAGCCGGATGCGGCCCTCCCCGCCCTCCATCAGATGGCCGAGCTCGCCCTCGAGGTGGCCGCCGGTCAGGGCAAAGACCTTGAGGCTCACGAATTGGCTTCCGCGAACATGCGCCGGTGCAGCTCGAAATCGTATGGCCGCTCGAGCAGGGTCTCGGGGTTCCATTCGGTGCGCTCGATGCCGTAGAAATCGCCGCCATAGACATGGATCGCGCCGGTCAAGCGCCCGAGCGGGTTGGTGACCGAATGGATGATTTCGCGCCCCAAGGGCTCGGCGCAGCGCTCGCCCAACGACTTGGCGCCGGCCGCTTCGATCAGCCCGCCGGCCTCGCCCGGCAGCCGGCGCCAGAAGATGTTGTCCTCGCGGCCGGTATAGACGCCGATCACCGCCCACATCCGGTGGTCGTGCGGCATGATCGTCATCTGCTTGCCCCAGACGACGTTAAGGATCGTCAGTTCGGCCGATTTATAGAGCGGGGTCACCCCGGCCTGCTGCGGCTCGCCGAGCGCGGCAAGGATCGCGGCGGGATCCGCGTTGGCGCGCGCCAGCACCTCGCGCGCGGGTTTGTGAGACGGATCGGCGGCGATCGCGTCGCGGCAGTCGGCAATGAAGCGGTCGAGATCGAACATCACACTCCTCCTGCTACTCAGCCGCGGCAGCCCGCGCTGCCGCCTCGGAACGGTGGCCTTCCTGGTGGAAAGAATTGGCCCGGTAGAAGTCGAGCACGAGGTCGCGATAGACCGCCCTCGGATAGCGCGCCGGGATTATCGGCGCTGACGGACCCTCGATCGTGACTAACGAAGTAGCTTTCTTCCTGATTGGGCCGGGCCGCCTTGTGCACGTTCGAGGCGCCGTGGACCGAGGCGTTGACCGCCAGATAGCCGATGTTGTTGTGGTTGAGGCGCAGCCTCAGCTTGCCAGCGAGCGGGAGCGCATGGAATTGCCGCGAGGCGGCAAAGGCGCGGTCGATCAGCGCCGCGGGTACGCCGTGGTTCAGCGCATAAAAGAACCCGATATTCTCGCGGGCGTGGCGCGTCGCGGCGGCGACGCTCGGCAGCGCGCCCGGCTCAACGCTAAACGCGGGGCCGAAATCGATGACCGGGATCTGCGCGGCGGCAGCATCGCGGACGCCGTGTTCCCTGAACAGGTTCATGCTGTGCTCCGGCTCGTGCGGAGCGCACTATAGATCCGGGCGCCGGCACCGTTCCAGCCCGACCCGGCGCGGCACCAGTGACGCTATTCGCGGCCCCGCTAGGAGGCGAGGATCTGCTGATAGGTGCGCAATTTGGCCTGCCGCGCGGCGTCGCGTGCCGCGTCGTGGTCGCGCAAGGCGGCGCAGTCCGCCTCGGTAACGCTCGCGTGGGTGGGTACGACGCAGGCGGTCGGGCAGCGGGTGATGCTGCGCTTCTGCAGAAATTCGGCGACGGCGCTGGCATACTCGGTCTCGGACATGGGGGCTCTCCGGTTGGTTGAGCGCTGGCCCATGTCATAACGCCCGTGTAGTTAACAACGAGTTATGGTAAACTCGATCCCGACGATCGATCCTCGATAGCTCCGGCGGCAGACCCCTTTTACAGATTGTTGTTTGTAATTATTTTATCTAATGAAGAGCAGGAGAGCGCGCAGCGCGAAGGAGTTGGTCGTTTGGTCAACCCGGATATGATGGTTCGGTTCTGGGGTGTGCGGGGCAGCATTGCGTGTCCTGGGCCGGGAACCGCGCGCTACGGCGGCAACACCGCCTGCATCGAGATACGCTGCGGCGAAAAGTTGTTCGTGTTCGACAGCGGCTCGGGCATCCGCCTGCTTGGCGACGCGCTGATGAAGGGCACCCACCCGCGCGATTTTGATTTGTTCTACACCCACACCCACCTCGATCATTGTCACGGCCTGCCGTTTTTCGCGCCGTGTTACGACGCGCGCAACCGCATCCGCGTCTGGGCCGGCCATTTGAAGCCCGATGCCGGCATTGCGGCGGTGCTTGGCAAGATGATGTCGCCGCCCTTGTTTCCGATCCCGATCGACATCTTTAACGCGACTCTCGAATTCAACGATTTCTCCGCCGGCGAAGCGCTGTCGCCGCACCCCGGCATCACCCTCAATACCCGGCCGCTCAACCATCCCAATCGCGCGACCGGCTATCGGCTGGAGTACAACGGCAAGGCGGTCGCCTACATCACCGACACCGAGCACGAGATCGGGAAGCTCGACAGCAACGTGTTGGCGCTCGTCGACCACGCTGAAATCATGATTTACGACTGCACCTATACCGACGAGGAATACCCGGCACACCAGCACTGGGGACACTCGACCTGGCAGGAGGGCGTGCGCCTGGCGAATGCCGCCAAGGTCAAGACGCTGGTCCTGTTCCACCATGATCCCGACCATGACGATACCTTCATGGACCGGGTCGCAGCCGACGCGCAGAAGGCGCGCCCCGGCACGGTCGTCGCGCAAGAGGGCATGGTCCTGCAGGCCTAGGGGGCGGGGCAGCGCGGCGGGAAACCTGGGAGAGGGGCGCTGAGCCTCGCATCTGTAGCGGCGATCCCGTTCCATTATCGCTAATTTATCGAGCATGCCGCGGAGCTGATCATCCGGGTGCGGCGGCCATAAGCACCCCCGTTACGCCCGCTCAGTGATACGGGTCGGCCGCGTCGCGCAGTCCGTCGCCGAGAAAATTGAAGGCGAGCACCGTCAGGATCACCGGAATGACCGGCAGCATCAGCCATGGGTATAGCGCCACGACGCTGATGTTTTGCGCCTCGTTCAGGAGCACCCCCCAGCTGGTGATCGGCGGGCGCAGCCCGAGCCCGAGGAACGACAGCGCCGTCTCGCCGAGGATCATGCCGGGGATGATGAGGGTCGCCGAGGCGATAAGATGGCTCATAAAGCTCGGCAAGAGATGCCGTCCGATGATGCGCGCCGGGCTCGCCCCCATCAGCACCGCCGCGGTGCAGAAATCCTCCTCGCGCAGCGACAACAGCTTGGAGCGGACGGCGCGGGCAAGGTGCGTCCACTCGATCATGCCCAAGATCATCGTGATCCCGAAATAAACCAGGATCGGGCTCCAGGTCACCGGCAGCACCGCCGACAGCGCCATCCACAACGGCAGATGCGGGAAGGATTGGACGACCTCGATAAAGCGCTGGATCAGCATGTCGGTCCAGCCGCCGTAATACCCGGCGATACCGCCGATCAGGATGCCGAGGGTAAAGCTGATGGTGACGCCGATAAGGCCGACGGTCAGCGAGATCCGCGCGCCATAAATGATGCGCGACAGCATATCGCGGCCGAGCCGGTCGGTACCGAACAAAAACAGCTGGCCCCCCTGTGCCGGGCAGACCAGATGGAAATCGCCCGGGATGAGACCCCAGTGATTGTACCTGTCGCCATGGCACAGGAACCGGATCGGCTGGTGCTGGGCCGGGTCGGGCGTATAGACCCGGCGCAGATTGGTCATATCGAGATGGTAGCGGTAGCCGTTGACGAACGGCCAAGCGAGATGGCCGTCATCGATCAGGTGCAGGCGCTGCGGCGGCGCGTAAATGAAG
>Ga0209415_10001027_pt1 | contig 53014 bp, 39 predicted proteins | sample PeaSoiSIISIP2007_FD_187696 | JGI IMG/M metagenome (GOLD analysis project Ga0209415, IMG submission 187696) | Peat soil microbial communities from Weissenstadt, Germany - SII-SIP-2007 (SPAdes) (version 2) | ecosystem: Environmental > Terrestrial > Soil > Wetlands > Peat | place: Germany... | reverse complement strand
CGGGCGCTTTGTCGAAGCGGACCCTCCAAAGCCGGCGCGTCAGGTCGGTGCCTGTCACCGGCTCGCGGGATACGGCGGCGTCCGCCTCGACAAGGGCAAGCCCCCCGCCGGAGAGGCCGACAACAAACACCTCTGCCTTGTCCGCGCCCATGACGAAAGGGATCTCGCCGCTGAGCGACGCGTCGCCCATCTGAGCCGTCCAAGAGCCGGGCTGACCGTCGCCGCCCAGCGCTGTCGTGGCGACGGCGCCGGCCGCGAGGTGGGGCAGCCACCGCCCCTTGAGGGACGCGCGATCGCTCTGCGCCAAGGCGTACGTCGCCAGGAGGTGTCCTATGAACGGGCCTGGCGTCGCGGTCTCGCCGAGCGCCTCAGCGGCGAGCGCGGCCTCCTCCAGGCCAAGCCCGACTCCGTTGAACGCCTCTGGAACTAGCAGGCCGCCCAAGCCCAGCGCCATCAACCCATCCCAGGTTGGGAGGTCGAAATCGCTAGTCGCTTCGAGGAGATCGCGCCGGCGCGCCGGCGGGCAAAGATCGAGGGCCGCGCCTCGGATTGTCTCCTGCAGCGCCGCCTGCTCGTCGGTGAGGTGGAACCGCATGCCGCTATGCGTCCGCCGTCCGGTCGCGCGGCAGTCCGAGCCCTCGCTCGGAGATCAGGTTGCGCTGGATGTTGGACGAGCCGCCCGCGATGGAAACGCCGAGCGAGCCCATGATCTGGTCGAGCCAGCGCTCATTGCCGCGCTTGACGCCCAATCTCGGCGACGCCGGTTGCAGGAGCGCATCCTCGCCGATCAGTTCCTGGGCGATGCGCGCGGCCTCGTGACCGATGTCGGTGACCAGCAGCTTTGAGACGAGCCCAATCAGTCCCGCCTCCCGGTTATCCGCGGCCAGCGAGAACAGCCGGTAGGACGAATACTTGTGGGCAAGGGCCCAGCCCTCCAGCGCAGCGATGTCCTGCCGGATCTCGCGGTCTTCGATCGCCGGCCGGCCGAAGCGGGTTGTCTTGCGCGCCAGGTCGACCAGGCGGCGCACCAGATCCTCTGAGCGATCGGCGTTGCCGATAGAGGCGCGCTCGTGTTTCAGCGTCGTGCGGGAAACTTGCCAGCCCTCGCCGCGCGCCCCCACGATCCAGTCCGCCGGCGTCCGGGCGTTGTCGAAGAATATCTCGCAGAACTCGGATTCGCCGGTCATCTGCCGCAAGGGCCGGACGCTGACGCCAGGCTGCTTCATGTCGATCAGCAGGTAGGAGATGCCCTGGTGCTTCGGCGCGTCCGGCTCGGTGCGGACAAGGGCGAACATGTAGTGGGAATACTGGCCCCCCGACGTCCAGATCTTCTGACCATCGATCACCCATTCATCGCCCTCGAGCACGCCCCGCGTGCGCAGCGACGCCAGATCGGAGCCCGAGCCCGGCTCCGAATAGCCCTGCGCCCAGACGTAGTCGCCCTCGACCGTCGGCGGAATGAACCGCGCTTTCTGCCAGTCGGCGCCGCGATCAAGCAGCGTGGGCACGAGCATGTTCATGCCGTTGCCCAGTACTTCCATCGGCGCCCGGGCCTTGCCGAAGGCCTCGCGGATGATCTGGGCCTTGATCACATCCGCCGGCTGTTCCGAGCCGCCATATTGCCGGGGCACGCCTCGGTAGAGATAGCCCGCGCCCGTCGCCTGGCGTCGGAAGGCCCGGGTGTAGAGCCGCAGATCCTCTTCCCGGCGCTCGCCCGGGCGCCAGTGCTCTCGGAGGAAGGCCTCGACCTCGCCGCGGAAGACCTCGTTCTCGGCACCGTAGGAGAGGTCCATCGGTCAGGCTTGGGCTGGCTGGCCGAGCGCTCGCAGGGCCGAGAAGTAGGCCTGGGTGGCGAGGCCCATGTTCATCGACTCTCGGTCGAGATGGCGGCCGAAGCTCTCGTCCTCGGCCGCGTTAAGGTTGGCCTTCATATAGGCCCACGTCGACCGCGGGCCGGCAGCGAGCCGCCGGGCGGCCTCCATCGTCTTCGCGCGCAGCATCTGGTCTGGAAAGACGCGGTTGTATATGCCGAACGCGAGCGCCGCCTCGGCTGTGAATTTCTCGCCGAGCAGGAATATCTCCCGAGCTTTGGCCGCGCCCAGGATGCGAGGCCAGACGAAGGTGGCGCCGTAATCGCCCGATCCCCCGATTCGCTCATAGGCCGAGAGAAAGGTGGCGCTCGAGGCCGCGAAGCGCAGATCGCAGGCGCCGGCGATGCCGATCCCGGCACCGGCCACGGGGCCGTTGACCATCGCTATGCTTGGCTTGGGGGCTTCGCGCAGTAGCCGCGAAGCTTCGGCGGCGCGGCGCAGGCCGCCGCCCCTGATCAGCTCCGGCGTCGCTGCTGCGGCCTGCGCACGTCCGCTCGCTCCCTCCTTGGTGTCCCCGCCGGCACAGAAGCCTCGGCCGGCGCCTGTCACCACAATGCAACCGGCCTCCGGGTCGTCGACGGCGCGCTGAACGGCTTCGGCGAGGCCCGCCATGAGGTCGCTATTGACGGCGTTCAGCCGCTCCGGGCGGTTGAGAGTGACCACCGCCACCCCATCGGCCACCTCGAGCAGCACCGCATCGTTCATGTGTCCTCCAGGTGGCGGCCCAGCCCGCACAACATATATAACTAGGTTGAAGGTTCCAGCGGAAATTGGTTCGCCGACTAGCCCGCAGCGCATAGGTTTTCGCGGCCGCGGCGGGCTATCGGAATTCTATCTTTCCGGCCTGGGCGCAGAAAAATATATATCCTAGCTAGATAGCTCGCGAACCGACGGGAGACGCACGGTGGACCTGGCCTTGAGTGATACGCAGCGGCAGCTGAAGGAACAGGTCGCCGCGTTGCTGGCCGAAAGAGCGACCGCCGACGTGCTGCGTCGGCTGATCACGGACAATGCCGCATGGGACAAGAGTCTCTGGCGTAGCTTCGCCGAGCTCGGCTTCCTGGGGGCGGCGATCCCGGAAGCCTACGGTGGCGTCGGGCTCGGCCCGAAGGACCTCTGCGTGATCGCCGAGGAGGTCGGCCGCGCTGTCGCGCCGATCCCGTTCTTCTCCTCGATCTGCCTCGCGGCGGAAGCGATCCTCATCGCCGGCTCGGAGGTGCAGAAAGCCAAGTGGCTGCCGAAGCTCGCGTCCGGCGAGTCCGTGGGGACCGTGGCGTGGACGGAGGGCCCTGGCGCGCCGCGGATCGGCGGGCAGTCGACCCGCCTCGCTTCAGGCGCGGTCAGCGGATCAAAGTCGCCGGTTCCAGACGCCGCGATCGCCGACGTCGCGGTGGTCGTTGTCAGCGCCGGCGGCCGCCCCGCGCTGGCTCTGGTCGAGCTGGCCGCGCCCGGTGTGACGATCACGCCCATGACGGGCTTCGACCAGCTGCGCCACCACGCCCGGGTCGACTTCGAAGGCGCCGCGGCCGATGCGCTCGAAGCGGTCGATGCCGCCGAGGCGGTGCGCCGTCTCTGGGATCGCGCGGCGGTCTATGCGGCGTTTGAACAGGTCGGTGGGACGGAGTCGGCCCTCTACATGGCGCGGGACTATACGCTGCAGCGCTACATCTTCGGCCGACAGCTGGCGTCCTACCAGGCGGTGAAGCATAAGCTCGCCGACATCCTGGTGATGCTGGAGCTGGCTCGGTCCAACGCCCTCTACGCTGCGGGCGCCCTGGAAGAGGAGGCCGCCGACGTGGCCGTGGCCGCCGCCACCGCCCGGCTCGGCGCTACCCGCGCCTATGAGGTGGCGGCCCGCGAGAACCTGCAGCTGCACGGCGGCATCGGATTCACCTGGGAGGCCAACTGCCACTTCCACTATCGCCGCGCCCGCCTGCTGGCTCTCAACCTCGGCTCCGCCGAAGTGTGGAGCGACCGGCTCACCGGTGAGCTCGCCACCCGCAATTCGCCGGCCGAAGCCGCCTGACCTTCGCGCCGTAGCCGGCCGACGCAGGGCCGGCGTGAATATCTGCTTGACCTTTTAGCAGGCGGGGACCAGCCCCGGTGGGTATCCGCCTCATCGCCGCCTGCTTCGGCAGGTTGGCGGCTTGACCGCGCGCAGCGCGACTGTCGATTGCAGGCGGAAGCGACGGATCGGTAGTAGTTCGGCCGATCGGCGGAATCGGCTCAATTCCGAACTCTGTTAGACAGGTGCTTGAATGCAATGGCAAGACGAGTGAGGCGATCCACACCGGCAGTCGCGCGTGCGCCCCGCCCAGTGATCGGTTCCGGTGCCGCGGCGGCGCCGTTTCGCGCCGGCCAATTCATCCGGATCCCCAAGACCGCCGAGGTCGTGGCCACCGACATTCGCAAGAAGATCATCCTGGGCGAGATGCATGAGGGCGACTTCCTGCAACCCGAGGCCCAGCTGATGGAATACTACAGGATCTCGCGGCCGACGATCCGCGAAGCCTTCCGCATTCTTGAGAATGAGCAGTTCATCAGCATAACCCGCGGGTCGCGCAGCGGCGCCCGCGTTCACGCGCCCAAGGCCGACAGCGTGGCCCGATACGCCGGCTTCGCGTTGCAGGCCAAGGGCGCGCTGCTCTCGGACGTCTACCGGGCGCGCCTGGCCGTGGAGCCTTTCGCCGCGCGGCTGGCGGCCAGCTCGCGCAAGCTGGAGGACATTACCCGTCTGCGGCGCGAGCTCGACGCCGTGTCCGCCCTCTTGGAGGACACGAGCAAGGCCGCCGAGTTTCGCGCGGCGGTGGCCCGGCTCCACCTGTCGATCGTCGAGCTCGCGGCCAGTCCCACGCTCACTCTGATGGCGACGATGCTCGAGCGAGTGGTCGAGAGCCACCAGTGGAAATTCGTTTCCCGATCCGCGACCGCCAGGACGCTGTCCGCCGATGAAATCCTGAAGCGGAACCGCGGCGCCCTGCGATCCTTCAAACGGGTGATCGATCTCATCGAGGCCAAGGACGCCGAGGGTGCCGAGACGCAGCTGCGCCGCCACCTCGAGAACGCCAACGCCACGTGGCTGGAAGGCTACGACCAGACCGCGATCATCGACGTCTTGGACTAGGCTCCGAACTCAATTGGCGTCCACCAAGTTAGGGTGGCCGCGATCAAGACGGCGAAGAGGAAGTTGTCGGCTCGCTTGTCGTAGCGCGTGGTGATGCGCCGGAAGTCTTTGAGCCTGCAAAACATTCTCTCGATGAGATGGCGGCTAGGTGTCAGCGTCCCCGGTGTGAGGATGCTTACGCGCTGGGTTCGGTGGGATCACTGGCTCGCGGCGAGCAGCTGACGCGGTGTCGGCGAGCGACGCAGCAGTTCGGCAGCGCCCACGAGATCGTGGGTGTTGCCCGCCGTCACGACCAGGGCGCTGGGCCGACCGTGTTCGTCGGTCAGGGCGTGGATCTTCGCCCAACGCTCAAGCCAATTGAGCACGCAGCCGAGAGGCAAAAAAAACGGCGAGTGGCGAGGATCCCGCCACTCGCCGATGGGCGGCGACCGCTCTAGCGTCCGCCTAGACTCGGGGTCCGAGGCTGGGAAGGTGGCGTCGGACACAAACATATCTAGACAAGTATAATGTTAGACGCGAGCCCTTTCCGCTTAGCTCTCGCCCGGCGAGATCGGGATGAAGCGCCCCGAGCGCTTCTCGCGATGCGGACCGAGGCCCTCGCGAGCGTCGGCCCGGTGAAACCGAGAACTCCAGCGCCCGGGAGGCGTCGAAGGCCGGCCCGGCGCTGCGCAGCCAGTTGTGGAGTGCCTACTTGGTCCAGCGCGCTGCGCTTGCGCGCCTTGGGCCAGCCGTTCGGCGATCTCCACGACCGGCATCCTCGGCAAGCCCGGGCTCCGGCTCCGCGCCCGGGGCGCTGATGGCGGGCATAGGGGTCGGACATTGAGCGCCCTTCCTTGTTTCGGACGGTTGCCGGTCTGTGGCCGAGATGCCAGCGGCCGGCCCGGCCGGCCAGTTCTATGCCTTGGGCGTCTGTCGCCGGCGGGCCTCGGCGGCCTCCGCCAGCAACGGCGCCAACTCCCGCTTCAATACTTTAGCCCCCTGGTTGAACGGCAGTGCGGGCAGGATGAGCAGGGTCCGGGGGACCTTATTGTCGGCCAGACGCGCCTTGCACCAGGCCTGCAGCTCTTCCACGTCCGCCCTCGCGCCTTCGCGCAGCGAGACGGCGGCGGCGACGTCCTCGCCCAGCACCTCGTGCGGGACACCGACCACGGCCGCATCATTGACCGCCGGGTGGGCATGCAGGACGGTCTCGATCTCCAGCGGCGTGATGTTGTAGCCGCCTCGGATGATCAGCTCCTTCGATCGGCCGACCAGGATGAGGTCGCTGTCCGCATCGACGTAGCCAAGGTCGCCGGTCCTGGTCCAACCCCCGACGAACGTGGCGGCGGTCGCCTCCGGATCGCGCCAGTAGCGACGGCTGCGGGCCTGACGGCCGTAGATCTCGCCGACGGTTCCGGCGGGAGCGGGGCCGCCGGCCTCGTCGCGGATCTGCATGTGCGCAGGCATCTTCCCAACACAGCCAGGTTTCTTGACCTCGTCTGCCCGGGTCGAGACGCCGATCCCCCCCTCGGACATGCCGTAGCTGTTTCGCAGGCGCAGGTGCGGCCACAGCTCCAGCGCGCGGACCACCGAGTCGTGGGGCAGCGGCGCGGTGCCGGTGAGCAGGTATTTCACGCCGCTGAAGTCGTAGTCCGCGACGTTGGGCAGATCGAGGATCAGGCGCAGCATCGACGGGACGAGGTAGATGGTCTGCGGACGCCGCGCCTGCGCCAGTTCGGCGAAGCCCCTGGGATCGAACTGCGGCTGGGTGATGGTGGCGGCCCCGCCGCGGATCGGCGCAATCATGGTGCCGAGATTGCCCCCCGACCCAGTGAACGGAAGCGCGTGCAGGGTGGCGTTGTTGGGGTCATGGGCCACGCCGTCGGTGCGGCCGAGCAGGTCGGGGTGGGAAACGACCACACCTTTGATTCGACCCGTCGTCCCAGAGGTGCCGAGGATCTCGGCGTCCGCGTCGGCATCGAGGCTGGCCTGGTCGGGTAGCGCCGCGACGTCCCGCGGCATGTCCTCGACCACCCAGCATCGGTCGAACGTCAGCCCCGCGACCTTCTCCGGCACATTGGTGATGCAGAACCTCGGCTCGATGAGGTCGAAGTAGACGGCGACCTCCGCCTCGGCGAGGCGCGTGTTCACCGGCACGACCAGGCCGCCGGCCCGCAGCACGGCCAGCGAGGCGATCGCCATTTCGACGGCGTTGAGGTTGTTGATCGGCAGAAACACGCGGTCGCCGGGCCTGAGCTCGGCCGCAGCAAGGCCGCCTCCGATCTCGTCGGCTTCCCGATCCCACTCGGCGAAGGTCAGCCGACGACGCGTGTCGTCGTGCGCTAGGTCGTCGGCCTGATGCTCGGCCCTGACCTTCAGAGCGTCCGGAAATCGGCGGATCGGATGGCTCATCGCTCGCGTTCGCCCCTCCGCACGCGGGGATAGGAGGGGGCGACGCCCCCCTGGTTCTCGCCCCAGCCCTCGGCGCCGTTCCAGGTCCAACGGAAGAGGCCAATGCCGATCCCGCAGTTGCTCTGCTGCTGGCCGACGGCCACGACCCGGCGGCCCAGAGTGTCCTCGCCCTCGAACTCGATCCGCCAGATCCAACCATGGTCGGTGTCGACCAGACAGCGCCGCTCGCCCTTGACGAGGTGCGCCCAGACGCCGTCGCGGACCAGATAGCCGGCGGTGAGGAAATCACCGCGGCGCTCTTCGCCCTCGATCAGCACCGTGTAGGCGAGGAAGGCCTCCTTCGCCGACTGGGTCCCGAAGATGTAGCCGAGGTTGTAAGGCTTGCGCAGCGGCCGAGAAATGTCGCTGCGCTCGTCTGCATTATGGGACTCGACGCTGGGTGCCCGGTCCGACCGCGACTGCTTGCCTCCGCTTGGACGTCGCGCGCTCCAAGAGCGGTCGCGCACCGAGAGGCAGTCGATGGCGATCGTTTCGCCGGCGACAACGATCTCACCGGCGACGTGCATCGGCTGGTCGAAGTGCCGGCCTCGCCAGAACGGCGCGGCACCGGCTGGGTGGGGACTAGGCGCGATCACGCCTTCGAAGATCAGATCTGCCTCGAACCGACCCGGATCGACATAGTGCATCTGATATTTCATGTTTGGAATCAGTTGCTTGATGCGGTTCCCGTTCGGCAGTGCGATGTCGCGCAGGTCGCGGGGGCCGGGCGGCATCGGCAGACCCTGCCTCATGCGGCGGTATCGGACGGGCGCCTCGCTACCGTCCCACACCCAGGCGCCGCCGTTGTTGGTCCCATGCGGGCCCTGGTTCTTGAGCACCTGGTTGTAGAACCAGCCTCCCATCCGGCGCTCCGGCACGTTGAAGCTGGTCCAGAAGGTCTCGGTCCACCAGGGATGGTCCGAGCCCTCGAAGTCGTCGTGAAATCCGTCATCCTCCGGCGTCACGGTCCAGCCGGAGACCACACCGGTTTTCGCCGACGGATCCATCAGGCGAGCTCCGGCCAGGTGCGGTCGAAGAGCCGGCCGGATGCCTCGCGCATCATGTGATCGTCGCGGACGACTCGGTTCCAGTGATAGAGGAGGTAGCCCTCGAAACTGACCTTGCCCTCGCGCGTCGCCTCGGCGAGCGCGGGCCGGCCCTCGTCTAGTGACCCCGGGGTGCGGCCCAGCAGGCGCGAGATGTCGGCCAATTCCTGGCGCTCGAAGCGGGCGTGGTTCCGGTTGGCGCCCTTCAGATATTTCACCTGGCGCGCGATCCCCTTGACCTGTCGCGCGGCGTTCGGATCGGCCACCAGCGTGGCCAGGGTCTGCAGCTGCGTCAGCACTCGGTCGTAGCGCCTGGCGTGCTCCGGCACTGGCGCCTCCTCGGCGAGGAAGCGGGAGGGGAGGGTGACGCCGAGCGCATCCGCCAGCGCCGTGAGGCGCATGCGCCGGTGCAGCATGGTCATGACCATCTGGCTGCCATCGGAATCACGGTCGTCCGCAGACGGGCTGTCGTCGCCCCGCTCGCGCCGCCGTGCCCCCGCCTCGCCCATGTCCGCCAGGCCGAACCAGGGCCCAAGCCGTGCGCAGGCGTTGACCCGATAATAGCGGACGCGCTCCGGATCCACGGCGAATCCCGACAGACGCTCGTACTCCCTGAGCCGCTCGGGGAAATCCGGAAAGCCGTGCTGCGTTGCGCGCCACGAAAGCCAGGCGATATCGTCCATCGGATCGCCGACGTGGGCGAGCTCCCAGTCGACCACCGCCACGACCTCGTCGCCTCGATAGAGGAAGTTGCCCGGACCGGTGTCGCCCTGGCAGAGCACCGCGGGCCCGTTATAGTCGGGAATATTCCGCTCTAGATAGCTCAGCGAGACCCGGGCGATGGCGTCAATGGGCGAGGCGCGGTCGGCCTCCTCGAACAGCTTGCGGATCCCCGCCAGCTGGTCGCGCTGGTGGCGCCTGGCTCCTCGGATCGGCTGGAAGCTGGGCAGGTCGAGGGCCGCGGCCGGCGTCGAATGCCACGTCGCCAGCTGGCGGATGTAGTCCTGCGCAATGTACACCTGCTGACAGACGTCCGCCGGCTCCACGAACCACACCACGCCCGCCACCCGGTCCGACAGCACGACATTCTCGGACTCTGACACCGCCCACACGTGCGGAACCTTGACGCCGATGGCCTCGACGGCGCGCGACACCTCGGCCTCACGAGCCAGCGGCAGGAATGAGCTTTCACTCGGCTTGCGGCCGCGCTGCAGGAAGAGCGCCAGCGGCTCGCCGTCTCGGCGGACGTCGATGCGATACCCGGCGCGGCCGCTGACGGTGGCCAGTCGCGCCTCGGTCACCTCCCCACCCGTCGAAACCGCAATCCAGTCGATCAAGTTCTGCTCGAGATCGCCCATGTCCCCGTCGTTTCCCCGCGACCCATGACATATCTAACTAAGTGACCTATCAGAGTGCGGACCTTTGGAGCAAGTCCTACTCAGCCGGCCGCCTTCGCCTCTCGGCCAAGACCCGCTCGGCGACTGCTTCCTTCTTCGGCTTGCCGGTGTCGGTGCGCGGCACCTCCTCCGCAGTCAGCTCGACGATGATGGTTGGGACCTTGTAGGCGGAAAGATCGCCCTTCAGCCGCCGGCGAACCGCGTCGGCGTCGAAGATCGCGCCGGGCTCTGGCACGATGGCGGCAGCGACGGCCTGCCCGCGTCCGGGATCGGGAAGCCCGAACACCAGCGCCTCGCGAACCTCGGGGTAGGAAACCAGTACGGCCTCCACCTCGAGCGGCGACACGTTGGCGCCGGCGCACTTGATCAGCTCCTTGACGCGGCCGGTGAACCAAAGGCACCCGTCCTCGTCGATCGAGCAGCGGTCGCCGGTGGCGAAGAAGCCGTCGGGCGTGAGAACTTCCTCCCGCTCGCGCTTCAGGTATCCGCGCATCAACGTGGGACCGCGCACTTGCAGTTCGCCTTCCTCCCCAGGGCCGAGGATCTCGCCAGTCTCGACGCTCACGATGCGTCGCTGGATCCCGGGCATCGGCCGGCCACGGCCGCCGGCCATGCGGGGGGAGACCGGCGCGAACTCGCTCTCGGCGCTGTGAGTTCCGAACGTCTCGGTCATGCCGAGCGGCGAGGCTGCGCGCCGCTCCCGCGGAACCACCTGGCCATTGCGATCGAGCGGCGGCCCGAAGCCGGCGCGCAAGGCCGGCAGGCTGACGCCGCGGCGCGCGAGCTCGGCTCGAAGCCCGTGGATGACTCCCGCGCCAAGGTTGAGGACTGTCACCTTCTCATCGATGAGCACGTCGACGATGTCGGCGGGATGCGCCGTGTCGCTGAACACGATAGCCGCGCCGTCGAAGAGGGCCGGGGCGAGTGCCCGGAGGATGCCGCCCACCCAGAAGAACGGCAGCGTGTTGTAGATGCGGTCCCCATCGCCGATGTCCATCAGAGGTCCGAAGGCCCACGTGTTGCGCATTGCCGCCCCGTGGGTGTGGGCCACCGCCTTCGGCTCGGCCGTGGTGCCCGAGGTGCAGATCACCATGAAGTCGTCCGCAGGCATCACCTGGGCCTCGATGACGGCGAGGAACGCATCGTCGATTTCGGGCGAGGCGGAGGCCGCGTTCAGCAGGCTCCCGGGCGCTGGGCTAGCCCAGGGCCGATCGTTCGCGCCCCAGACCAGGATGCGGCGCAGGTAGGGCGCTGTCCCGAGGCGCAGGGCTCCGGCCTTCTGGTCCGCGAGGCCCGGGAGGGCCCGCTCCAGGCGATCGAGATAGTCATGGCCCATGTAGCTGGCGGCTACGAACAGGGTGTCAATGTCGTTGTGGCGTAGCGCCCAGGCGATCTCGGGCGGCTGGTAGAGTGACGACATCGCCACGGTCAGCGCCCCCATCCGCGCCGAGGCGAGCCACGCCAGCACCCAGTCCGGGGAGTTCGGCATCATCAGGCCGACGCGGGAGGCCTTGCCCAGTCCCAGCGCCAGTAACCCGCGCGCAAGCGCGGCCGACTCGCGCTCGGCGGCGGAGAAACTGATCCGCCGGGCGCCGTGCGCCAGAAACTCCTGCCCGGCGAAACGGTCGGCTGCCCGCCGCAGGGCGGCAGGCAGGGTGGGGCGGAAGTCCATCGGCCTGTCCCGCCGGTCGGCGAAGCCGCTCTGCGCCATTGCGTTATCCTCTCCCTGGCCGGTCTCGCGCCGGCTCACGGTCGAACTAGAGCTGCACGATCCTTGCCGGCTTTCCGTCGAAGCGCTGGCACTGGTAGTGCCGGGTCATGCTCGAGCCCGACGGCCCCAGGGCCATGTGCCGGCGCAGGTTCCGCTTATGGAACAGCGCCGCCAGCGCCGCGTCGTGCCGCCCCGTCTCCGCATCATCCAGCACGAACGCCTCCAGCCGTGCGGTCGCATCGTTCCAGTCCGCCGGCAGCGATCCCAGGAGCTCGGCGACGTCCTCGACATCCTGCCGGTCGAGCTCGGCGCCGATTTCGCTGCGCCGCTGCAGGTGGCGCGACATCCGGAAGCACAGTCTCAGCGAATGCTGCGCGGCCGCATCTTCTGAGGCGACGGCGCGCAGCGAGCGGACAAGGTGCTCGTGAATCACTTGGTCGGGACCGACCTGAGCGGCGGGCGGCTCGACCTCAGGCAGATCGATCCCCAGGACCTCGCCCAGGAAGTCGCTGGCCATCAAGTCGGTCTCGCTGTTCCACTGCATATAAGTCATCACGTCGGTCTCTGGGTCCGGAGCGGCGACGGCGGCGGCGAACATCAGCCGGTTGCCGACCGCGCCGGACAGGTGCAGCCACTTGATGACGTCCAGATCGACCGGCATTCCAGAGAGCGCCTCGTAGCGCGCGTAGAGCTGGCCCATGTCGCCGAAGGGGATCAGCGTGTCGCGCATGCGCCAGACCGCAAGGTCCTGCATCGGATCGCCGAGTTGGCCGAACTCGAGGTCGAGGATGGCGATCAGATGTCCATCCTTGTGGTGGAACTGGCCGGTGTCCACCAGGCACGGTGCGGGCGACTTTCGCGCCGGTTTCGGCTGGTGCCGGCGCAACCACCCGAGGCAGAACTCCGCGAAGGGGTCCGGACCGGCCTTGCTCGCGCGGAACCTCCGCAACCGGCGCTGCAGGGCGGCGCCCAGGGGGCTTTCGCCGTCGGCCGGGCACTTAATCCCCGCGACGACAAAGGGCGCAGGATCCAGCGCATGGATGAGGGCCAGCTGCTGGAGGTATTCGTCGACCACCGTGTCACGATCCTCGGCGAGGACGTCGGCGAAATCGGGCTTGCCCGGCACCCGCTCCAGGATGAAGGCGTCGAGGGATCCAATGGTCAGGTAGTCATAGAGCTTCGGCACCCGCAGGCCGCGCTCGGCGAGAAGTCCGTGGAAAGTGAACTCGTGGCGCAGCGGCAGCGATTCCGCGTCGAAACGGTCGCCGCGCACCACCAACGGCAGGGTCTCGCCGTCCCGCTCCACGTCCACGAACCAAGTGGGTCGCCAGCGCGCCTGCCGCTCGAGGCTCACCACCGGCGCGCCGAGCGCTACCTCCACGGCGCTGCGGACCTCTGCGAGCGTTGGAACCGGCATTGGCCTCGCCTCAGCCGTCCGCCGGCTCGGCCTGGACCACAAACAGCTCGCGCACCGCCGGCATGCTGACCTTCAGCGAGGGCGTGCGCGGCAGCTCGTCCACCCGCAGGAACCTGACCGGCACCTGGTAAGGGGTCAGGCGCTCGCGGAGAAACGCGGCTAGCTCGGCGTGGCTCGGCTCCGCCGCCCCGCGGGCGAGAACGTAGGCGGCGGCCGGCACATGGCCAAGGCGCGGGTCGGGCAGGCCGACCACGCTCGCCTCCAGCACCGCCGGGTGCGCCTCCAGCGCCTTGACCACGGCGTCCGGCATCACCTTGAAGCCGCCGCGGATGATGGCATTGTCATTCCGGCCAAGGATGAAAAGGAAATGGTCCTCGTCGATGCGGGCGAGGTCGCTGGTGCGCACCCAGTCGCCGCCGCCCACGACCTCGCTTCTCAGCTCGAGCACGCCAGGCTCGCCGGGCGGCAGCGGCTCGCCGGTCAGCGGGTCAGCGGTGCGGGCCTCGACGCCCGGGTGCATGCGCCCTGCCGCGCCGCGCTTGGCCGCCCAGTATTTGCGGAAGTTAGCCAGCGACCAGCCGCAGACCGCGCCGGCGAACTCGGTGGCGCCATAGGTGGTCAGCACCGGCAGGTCGTAGCGGCGCATGAACTCGTCGATCAACTCGGGCGGGCAGGCGGCGGTGCCGCTGGTCATGGCCGACAGGCTGGCGAAGTCCTCCCGGGGCAGATCGGCGTCGAGGATCATCCTCAGCACCGTCGGCGGGCCGCCGGCGGTCCTCGGCTTCAGCTCCAGCATGGCGCGGCGCCACTCCTCGACACTGAACCGCTCCATCAGCCGCACACCGCGTCCAGCGATCGTGCCGCTGATCACGTAGTACATGCCGCTGATATGGACGAACGGGCTGAACGAGATGCCGATGTCGTCCTTCAACGTCGGCGGCGCATCCTCGTGCCAAGCCGGGTCGGCGCGGGCAGCGCGCTTGATGTTGAGCTCCAGCTGGCGATAGCCCAGCGGCGCGCGTTTGGGGGTCCCGGTGGTGCCCGACGTCAGCATCAGCACGGCGACGCCGTCCTGGTTGGGCATGTGCGGGCCGGTGCCGATCCGCTCCAGCCCTGGCATGGCGGCCGTCGGCGCCGCGCGGTCGCCGGTGAGCAGAATCCCGGCCGCGCCGATCTCGCGCGCGGCCTCCAGCACGGCCGGGCGGGCCCAGTCGTCGGCGTCGGCGACCACCACTGGCGGGCGCAGCGCGCGGATATCCTCCGCCAGCCGCTCGTCCGGCATCACCGGATTGAGAGTGACAACGCAGCGCTCGCCGACGATCACGCCCAGGATGGCGGCGAAGTGGGGCGGGCGGTTGCGCAGCAGGCAGCCGACCGGCGCCCCCGCGCCCAGGCCCAGGTCGCCCAGCCGCCGCGCCAGGCCATAGGCCAGGAGGCGAACGTCACCCCACGAATGGAGCTCGTCGCGGAACTCGATCGCCGGACGGGCCTCGTCGAGCGCCAACACCGCGGCGATCTGGCCGGCAAGATACGACATCCGAACCCTCTTCACTCAGCGGGCCCAATTGGTACCCTGCTCGCCAGCAAATTCAACCTGGTCTAATCAGCTATAGGATTTTTCAGGGTGCTGCGGAGGTGGTGTTGGACGCTGAACTGACCTGGATGCCAGCGTGGAAGATCGCCGCCCTCGTGGCCGCGAAAGAGGTCTCGCCGGTCGAGGTGACAGAACACTTTCTGGGGCGGATCGAGACGTTCCAGCCGACGCTGAAGGCGTTCAAGCACGTCGATCCCGCCGGGGCGATTGAGCAGGCGAGAGCCGCCGAGCGGGCTGTGCTGCGAGGCGAGCCGCTGGGTCCCCTGCACGGTGTCCCGATCTCGGTGAAGGAGCACATCGCAGTGGCCGGCATGCCGGTGACGAACTTCATCGGCGCCCCCGACCGTATCGCGAGATCCGACGAACTGGCGGTGACGCGCCTCAGGGCGGCGGGAGCGATCATCGTCGGCGTCAACGCGATGATGGGAACCCGGGCCTCCGAGCCTGGTCGCTACAACTGGGAGGCAGAGGCGCGCAATCCATGGGATCTGTCCCGCGTACCCGGCTGGTCGAGCTCGGGCGGGGCGGCCGCCGCCGCGGCGCGGCTCGTGCCAATCGCCTTGGGCTCGGACGGCGGCGGCTCCACGCGACTGCCGTCGGCATACTGCAGCCTTGTGGGCATGCACCCGACGTCCGGACTCGTGCCGAGCTTCAACTATGCGATCCGGATGCGCGCTGACCGCACCACGACGGTCGGGCCGCTGGCGCGAGACGTACGCGACGCCGCGCTTACGCTGCAGGCCATCGCCGGCCCGGACGGCCGCGATTTCGATGTGCTGCAGGGTGATCCGCCCGACCTGCTCGGCGGCCTGGGCGACGGCGCCGAGGGCCTGCGTCTTGCCTGGACCGATGACTTCGGCTTCGCATCCATGTACGCCTTCGAGGAGAGCGCCCGCATCATCGAGTTCGTGCGCGACGCCGCCCAAGGGCTGACATCGCTGGGCGCGCTTGTGGAGCGGGCCGACGTGGCCTGGGAGGACTTCTTCCCCGGCTTTCTGGCTACCGCCCACCTCTTCCGCCCGCCGATGGGCGCCGCGATGCCGCCGCCCAGCCGCGAGGCCTGGGCCAGCGCAATGGATCTGCGACAACGCAACTGGACTCGGTTCCGCGAGCTCTTCCGGACCTGCGACCTGTTGGTTAGCCCCACCGCCCAGCTGCTGCCGGCGAGGATGGAGGATTGGGCGGCATGGTGGGGCGGCGCGGGGCCGGTGGCCTTCCCGCACAAGACGTTCACGCCGCACTACACGAGCCACACCCATATGTTCAATTGGCTCGGCTTTCCCGCCATCTCGGTCCCGGCCGGGTTCGTCAACGGCCTGCCGGTCGGGCTCCAGTTTGTGGGTTGGCCCGGCGACGACTCCAGGCTGCTGCGCCTGGCCGAGGCCTTCCTGCGGGCTTTTCCTCGTCGGGAGAAGCCGCCAGTCTCGTGACCTACTCAGCCGCGCAAACCGCTGGCGGTTCCGGAGCCAGGACCTGCCTCAGGAAGTCGGCCGTGTAGGTCGCGGGACCTCGACGGAGAACGGCGTGGAGGTCATCGGGCGTGTCGACGTCCAGCCCCAGCGAGTCGCAGGCGAAGACGGCCACCGACAGTCCGCGCTGGCGCGCCGCCCGCTCGTGCCGGGTGAAGCTGCTCTGGCCGAACGCAAGCGCGAAGCGCGCCTGCGGCCTGATGAGGATCGCGCCGGTACCGCGGTCCAGTGCCGGGGTAAGCACCACATCGTGTGTCGCCGCGAGAGCGACGGCACGGCTCAGGTCGTCCGGGTCGAGCAGCGGCAGGTCACCGGGCAGCAGCGCCACGGTGCCGTCCGGCGTCTGTCCGGCCAGTTCGTCGAGCGCCTGGTTGAAGGCTGCGTTCAAGCCACGTCGACCCTGGCGAATCACACGCGCGCCCGCCGTCGCCGCGAGGTGGGCCAGCGCTTCAGTGGGCGTCACGACGACGACCTCAGAGACGCCCGGCGCGCGGCCGGCCGCCGCCAACATGTCGCGCAACATCGCCTCGGTCAGTGCTGTTCGCTGGACGCCGTCGAGCGCATCGGCGCAGCGGGACTTCGATCGCGGTCCGCCCCGCGCGGCGACCACTAGGCTGATCATAGCGACGCCGCGGGTTGGGCCAAGGTCCTGAGAGAACGAGCGAAGTCGAGCGTCTCGGTCGCAAGGCGTACGCGGTCTTGGTCGGTCGTCATGACCGTCTGAGTGACGTGGACGGCGAGGCCCCGCGCTTCGAGGCAGCTCGCCTGATCGGCGTCAGCGATGTCGATGACCATGGCGTCGATCAGGCGGACGTAGTGGTCTGCGATGGCGGTGACGGTCCCCGGCACGCCGAGTTCAGCCATGAGTTTCGCCGTCGGTCCCTTGACCGCCCGCCCACCCACCAACGGCGAAACCGCGACGCGTGGGCTGGCGGCGGCGCTGATCGCCTCGGCCACCCCGGGGACGGCCAGGATCGGATCGATGCTCAGGTAGGGGTTCGACGGGCAGATGACAATGGCGGCGAGATCGCGCCGGGCGAGGTCGCGCGCGAAGTCCGGTGATGGCTGGGCCCCGGTCACTCCTTCGAAGCGCACCCCGCGGACAACAGGCAAGCAATGTTCACGGACGAAATAATGCTGAAAGGGCAAGGGACCGATCTCCGTGTCCAGCCACGTGCGAACGGGTTGGTCCGACATCGGAACGATCGAGTGCTTTACGGTGAGGCGGCGCGCGAGGTCGGCCGTCACCTCGCTCAAGCTCTCACCCGCTTTCAGCCGGCGGGTGCGTTCGACATGGAGAGCGAGGTCGCGGTCACCGATCTGGAACCAGTCCTCGCCGCCTAGGCGGGCCAAAGCGCCGAGAAAGTTCCAGGTGTCGCCGGCCGATCCCCAGCCCCGCTCCCGATCGGCGAGGCCCGCCAGGGTATAAGTCACGGTGTCGATGTCGGGTGAGATCTCGAGGCCGAGGTGCTGGAAATCATCGCCCGTGTTGACGACAACGGTCAACTCATCCTCGGGCAGAGCGGCCGCCAGGCCAAAGGCCAGCTTTGCTCCACCGACGCCACCGCAGAGCGCCAGCACGCGCCCGGGGCCAGCCGCCTGGCTCACCGGAAGAAGTCCTGCTCGAGTGGTCGGACGAGGCCAATAGCGGCGCCGCTCTCAGCTGGGTCATAGATGGCGCCGCGGATCAGCGCGGCCGGCACACCCTCCGCAGCCTCGCCAATGACCAGCGAGGCCGCGGCGCTGAGCTCGTCGGCGACGCCGACGAGCGTCGTCTGCAGTGTGCGCCCGAAGAGGTCGTGCTCGCCTCGACGATCGCGCAGAGGCTTCATGCCTGCGACGCCTATGGCCGTCCCGGTTGTGCCCAGACGCCACGCGCGCCCCAAGCTGTCGTTGACGATCACCGCCAGGCGCACGCCAAAACGGGCCTCAAGCGCTGCCCGAAGAGCCCGCGCGCTCGCGTCAGGGTCTTCAGGCCACAGCAGGACAGCCTCACCTTCGGTAGAATCACGAACGTTGGATGCGTCGATCCCTGCGTTGGCCGCAACGTGGCCAAGCCGGTGCCGCGCGATCACGAGGCCTGGCCGCACCCGCATGATCTCGGCCGACTCGCCAGCAATCAGCTCAGCTAGCGCCTCCGGCTTGCCACTCTCGACCGCAAGCGAGCGACCCGCCTCGGACACTGCCACGTCAGCGACGCCGACCGTGCGGCCCTCGACCTTGGAGACTACCTTTTGCGCCACCACGACCACATCGCCGTCCTGAGGCGCGAGTCCGTTGCTGACAATCGCCGTGGCGAGGGCACCGGCCAGGTCGTCGCCAGCCGCGAAGAGCGGGAGCCCGCGGATCGGCGTGACCGACACGCCGGACGAGCCGATCGACAGCGGGGCATCGCGCGCTTCGCCCGTGATACGCAGCCCCGCGCCGGCGCGCCGGTAGCGGCGATTGATTTGGATTAGCACCGACGTCATCGCCTCGGCGGCAACCGCGTTGGCCAGCGGGCCCACGTGCCATGAGCGCAACCCCAACCCCGAGAGCAAAGCGCACACAAGAGTCGCCGCTTCGGCATCGTCGCTCGTTACCAGCACGTCGCAGTCGACGGCCTGGCCGCGGGCCAGCTTGCTGGCGGAGATGGTCTGCAGCGCCGAGACTACCCGCGCCTCCGGTCCGAGCGCGAGTTGGGTCTCCCGAGCGACGCTGCCGGCTGGCGGCATCTGCGCCGTGCCGAGCTTGCCCGGCCTCAGTGGGGCGCTGGCATCGACGACGATCCGCCCCGCGGCGGCGTCCCTGACCTGACTCAGGGTCTCCGCGTGGGCGGCGTAGGGAACGGTCAGGAACCAGATCTCACCCGCTGCGGCCGCGCCCGCCAAGTCGTCGCCGGCGACCCTGAGCCCAGGATGCGCCGCCCGGAGGTCCTCGGCGAAGGCGCGCCCCTTCTCGGCGACGCGCGACCCGATCCAGACCTCGTGCCCGGCCGCGGCGAACCGAAGCGCCAGCGCACCGCCCATCGCGCCGGTGCCGCCCAGGATCGAAATTCTCGTCAATATAAAGCGCCTTCGCCCTGGTCCTGGTCACCTGATCGAACACGGTCCCGGCACCCGCGCAGAAGCTGCCATGACGATGAGACGGGGCGATCGCCCGGGTGACAATCATCTATCTTGTTCATATAATTCGTCAAGGTGAGCGAGCCGGCGGCGCGGGGGAGTCTCTATGGCCAATGCGGTTGAGGAAACGGAAGCGGAAGCCGCCTTCCGCACCAGGGTCCGGGAGTGGCTGGCGGCGAACGCCGCAGAGTACGCCGCGCCGCCGGCCAAGCCCTGGTCGGAGGATGAACTGGTCGAGCGTTCCCATGCCTGGCAGCGGAGGAAGGCCGCCACCGGGTTCGGCGCCGTCAGCGCCCCTACGGCAATCGGCGGAGCGGGCCTCGGCGGCGAGATGGCCAACATACTCTTTCAAGAAGAGCGGCGCTATCACACGCCCACCTTCATCGGGCAGTCCATCGGGCTGAACATGTCAATGGCCGTGATCCTGAAGCACGGCTCGCCCGAACAGATCCGGCGGTTCCTAACGCCCACGGTGACGGGTGAGGTCTCCTGGTGCCAGCTATTCTCCGAGCCCGCCGCCGGTTCGGACCTGGCCGGATTGCGCACGCGGGCTGTCCGCGATGGCGATCGGTGGATCGTCAATGGCCAAAAGGTCTGGTCCAGCTGGGCGCATCGCGCTGCCTACGGCATCCTGCTGGCCAGATCGGATCCATCGAAGCCAAAGCACGAGGGGCTGTCGTTCTTCGTGCTCGACATGAAGACGCCAGGCGTGGAGGTGCGACCGATCCGCCAGATCACCGGCAAGTCCGACTTCAACGAGGTGTTCTTCACCGACGTCGTGATTCCCGACCAGGCCCGGATTGGCGCCGTCGGTGAGGGCTGGGCCTGCGCGATGACCGTGCTCTCGGCCGAGCGGCATCTGGCGGGCGGCCGCGACGAGAAGGTCGCCCAGGTCCGCGAGCTGATCGAACTGGCCCGGCAGACCCGCCGCGGCGACGGCAGCGCGCTCGACAGCAGCGAGGTCCGCGCCAAAGTGGCGCAATGGTACGTCGAGGAGCAGGGCGTCAGGCACTTCGGCGCGCGCGTCCAGGAGATGACAGCCGCCGGCCAACCGCCGCCGCCGACCATGCCGCTGATGAAGCTGGTCTCGGCCAACAAGCTGCAGCAGACCACAGCCTTCCGCATGGACCTGCGCGAGTTCACCGGCCTCTTCGATGAGCCCGCCGAGATGGAGCGGGACGATATCTTCTACCAATACATGTGGGCGGCCGCCCGGCGCATCGCTGGCGGCGCCGACGAGGTGCTGCGCAATCAGCTGGCCGAGCGGGCGCTGGGCATGCCGCAGGACCCCCGCATGGACAAGGGCGTCCCGTTCGACAAGCTGCCGGGATGAACCCTAGTCAGGTCGTCGCCAGCTCGTTCGCCGCCGCCGGCAGGCGGCGGCTCGGCGACTGCGGGCCGCGGATCAGTCGGCCCGGCATCTCGCCTGTCGGCTCGCCGTCCTCGAAGGTCACCGCGCCGGAGACGATCGTGGCGCGGTAGCCCTCGGCGCGCTGCACGAGACGACGGCTCCCGCCCGGCAAGTCGAAGATCATCTCGGGCGCCAGCAACTTCAGGGCGTCGAAGTCGATGAGGTTCATATCGGCCTTCATGCCCGGAGCGATGACGCCGCGGTCATTCAACCCGTACAGGCGCGCGGTGTCGCGGGTTTGCATCGAGACCACCTTTTCCAGCGACAGCCGATCGCCACGCACCCGGTCCCGCGCCCAGTAGGTCATCAGGTAGGTCGGGAAGCTGGCATCGCAGATCACCCCGCAGTGGGCGCCGGCGTCGGACATACTGATCACCGTCGCCTCGTGGCGCATCATCTCGAAGATGTGGTCGAAGTTGTAGTAGGCGTAGTTCATCAGTGGGATGTAGATGTATCCTTGCCCGTCGTTCTCCATCAGCATGTCGTAGGCGATGACGTCAGGCGCCTGGCCGGTCCGCTCGGCCAGCGCAGCCACGCTGTCTTCCTTGCGCGGCTCGTAGTCGAGCACCTCGCCGTGGGCGAGGCGGAACATGCGGTCATAGCCCTTGGTCAGGATGTCGAAGAGCGGCGACCGCTCGATGGTGACGTCCGCCAGGATGCTGGCGCGCACCTCCGGGTCGCGCAGCCGCTCCAGCCGCTCGGGGAAGGGAAGGTTGGCCAGCGCCATGTAGGCGGGTCGCATGCAGAAGGGGTGGAACGTGCTCTGCCAGCCGAGGACCATGCCCAGCGGTCGAGGGGCGATGTAGGCCGAGAGGGCCGCGCCTTCGCTGCGCGCTTCGCGGGTCAGTTGCAGCATGTCGCGCCACTTCTCCGGCTCGAACGTCGCCTGCCCGAGTCCGTAGATGATCGGCAGCCCGGTCTCCTTGGCGAAGGCTTTCATCCACTGGAACTCTTCCTCCGCCGGCCGGTCGCCGAGGATCAACTCGAAGACGCCGTGGCCGGCCTTGCCCATGGCCCGCCCGATGGCCATTACCTCATCGACCTCGGCGAAGGTCCCGGGCACTGGCTCGCCGTCCTTGGCTCGGTGCAGCAGGGTGCGTGAGGTGGAAAAGCCCAGCGCCCCGGCCTCGATCGCCTCGCGGACGATGCCGGCCATCGCCTCAATGTCCTCCGGCGTCGGCTCCTCGTTTCGAGCCCCGCGCTCGCCCATGACGTAGGCCCGGACCGAGCCGTGCGGCACTTGGGCGGCGACATCCATGACGCGGGACTGAGCGTCGATCGAGTCGAGGTATTCGGGGAAGGTCTCCCAGTTCCACTTGATGCCCTCTGCCAGGGCCGAGCCGGGGATGTCCTCGACCCCTTCCATCAGCGAGATAAGCCATTCGTGGCGATCGGGCTTGGCCGGCGCGAAACCGACGCCGCAATTGCCCATCACCACCGTCGTCACCCCGTGCCAGCATGAGGGCGAAAGGTAGGGGTCCCAGGTGACCTGGCCGTCGAAGTGGGTGTGGATGTCGACCCAGCCTGGCGTCACCAGCAGGCCGTGCGCGTCGATCTCGCGCCGGCCCTTGGCGGCGACCTCGCCGACCTCCGTGATCACGCCGTTGCTGACGGCGATATCGGCTATCCGCGCGGGCGCTTCGGTGCCGTCCACGAGCTTGCCACCTCGGATGACCAGGTCGGGCGCGGCGGCGTCGATTCGCGGCGAAGCTTTCGTCTCACGGATGCTCATTCTTCTCTCCCTCGGCCCCGGCTTGTGACCAACCAGACCGACGCACAGTCTAATATATCCAGCCGCCTAGTTCGAATTCATTTGCATTGGCCGGGCCAGGATTTGGTCGCCTTGCATAGGATTCAAGACAGACGGCACGTGTTGCGCCGCGGCGCCGGGCCTAACCTTTTTACTGGCGTAGAACAGAGACGCCGCGAACGCTTGGTGGCCGGCGGAGATCAACAATGAACGAGGCGGGACTTGACCTCGACGGCTTCCGAGCATCGGCCCGCGACTGGCTCGAGCACAACGCTCCCGAACGCCTCCGTGGCGTCCCGGAGCTGGTCACGGAAGTGATCGCGAGCGGCGCGGAGCTACCGCCCGACATCGAGCTCTGGAAGCGGCGACTGGCCACCAAGGGCTGGGGCGTTCCGACTTGGCCCATCGTCTATGGCGGTGGCGGGCTCGGCCCACCGGCCGCGCGGGTGCTGGCCGAGGAGATGGCCCGGATGGGCACCGGCAACCCGATGAGCGGCATCGGCGCCTCGATGCTGGGGCCGACGCTGCTTGAATACGGGACGGAGGATCAGAAGCAGCGGCATCTGCCACCGATCGCTCGCGGCGAGACGCGGTGGTGCGAGTGCTACTCAGAACCGAGCGCCGGTTCGGACCTCGCCAGCCTGCAGATGCGATGCGACGACGCCGGCGACCACTGGCTCATCAATGGCCACAAGATCTGGACCTCGGGCGCGCAGTTCGCCGACTGGGGTTTCTGCCTCGTCCGCACCGACCGATTGAGGAAGCACGAAGGCATCAGCTTCGTGCTGGTCGACATGAGTCAGCCAGGGGTGGACGTGCGGCCGATCCCGCTGATCTCAGGCCTATCGCCGTTTTGCGAAACCTTCTTCACCGACGCGGTAGCGCGTAAGGACGACATGGTCGGTCCGCTGAACGGCGGCTGGACAATCGGCAAGCGGCTGCTCCAGCACGAGCGCTCCTCGCAGGGCGGCGCTCGCACGGCCGGTGTCGTGGGTTCGCTGGCCGAGCTCGGTCGCGGCTATGTTGGGGTCGATACGGCCGGCAGGCTCGCGGATGGCGACCTGCGCGGGCGCCTTGCTCGGCACATGATGGACGCCCAGGCCCACGCGCTGACCATGGCGCGCATCGCGGCCGAGGCGCGCGGAGCGGGCGGACCGGGCCCCGCCGCCTCGATCATGAAGCTCTCCAGCACCCGGATCGGCCAGGAGCGGTCCGAGCTGGCGTTGGAGATATTGGGTGCCCAGGGGCTAGGCTGGGAAGGCGATCCCTTCACGCCCGCCGAACTGGCGGCCGTGCAAGGCTGGCTCTGGGGCAAGGCGACGACGATCGCCGGCGGCTCGGCCGAGATACAGCACAACATAATCGCCAAGCGCATCCTTGGCCTGCCCGACCCCGCGGGCAGCTGAGGGCGGGGCCGCGTCAGACGGCCGGCGGCGGGAAGATTGCGCCGTCCTCGGCAAGCGCGGTGATCCGCGCCGCGTCAACGCCGTACTCGGCCAGCACCTCCCGGTTATGCTCGCCCAGGCCCGGCTGTAGCCGCTGGAATCCGGCCGGCGAGCCCACGAACTCGGCGAAGCCGCGCGAGGCGGTCAGTTCGCCGACGCGCGGATCGGTGTGGCGCTCGAAGTAGCCATTCTCGTGCAGGAATGTGTCGCGGTGGGCCTCCTCGTCGCGGAGCACAGGGGCGACTGGAACGCCGGCCGTGGAAAGCCGGTCCACCGCTTCGTCACGTCCCAGTGCGGCCAGGGACCCCTCGATCTCCTTGGCGAGCGCCCCGTCCCGCGGCTCGGCCAGCGCCGCGCCGCCGGCGAACCGATTGGTCCAGTCCTCGCGGCCGAGCACTCTGGCCAGCGCCTCGAACTGCGCCGCGTCCACGATCGCCAGCGTCAGCCAGCCATTCTGGCATGCGTAGTAGCGGTCGAGGGCGGAGAAGCCGAGGCAATCGCGGGCGCCCTCCGGATTCGGCGCTCGCCCCTCGAACCAGGCGAGCTCGCCGAATTGGTAGGTCGCGCTGGAGGCGGCGAGGCTGGTCTCCAGGTTCTGCCCCTCGCCGGTGATCTCCCGCGCGTTCAGCGCCGCGACGATGGCGAAGCCGGTGAGCGCGGCGGTGGCGACGTCGTTGACCGGCATAACGTGGTAGACGGGCTCGCCGCCCTGTCCGCCCTGCGCGGCCATCAGGCCGCTGCGGGCCTGCAGCACGCTGTCGAATCCCGGCAGGCGGGCGTCCACGCCGCGCGCGCCGTACGTATTGGACGAGCACGAGATGATGCGCGGGTTGATCGCCCGCAGCGTGGCGTAGTCGATGCCAAGCCTCTCCCGCACGCCGGGCCGAAAGTTGTCGATCACCACGTCGGCGCGCCGGGCGAGGTCGAGGAACAGCTGGCGGCCCTCGGGGTGCTTCAAATCCAGCCCGAGCCCGCGCTTGCCGCGGTTGTAGTTGATAAAGAGGCCGGTCGTGGGACGCAAAGAGTCGCCCTCGGCTGGCTCGATCTTGACCACGTCGGCGCCGAAGTTGGCGAGGATGGTCGCCGCGTGCGGCCCGGCGATCAGAGTGCCGAGGTCCAGCACCCGGACGCCGGCGAGCGGCTTGGCCGGGTCAGTCGGCGCTGGGGCGGGCGTCCGTGTTGGACGTGGCGCGGCGAAGGCCCGCACCTCATCACCGGTTGCGTCCTGCATCAGGTGACGCACCGATCCCGGCGTTGCTTCCAACCGGGCCCCGAGGCCCGCCATACGCACGCGCCCCAGCGCGGGATCGACCAGCGCCGCGGCCAGTTCGTTGGCCTGGATGATTTCGCTGTCGAGCCAGTCCTCGCGACGGCCGACCAGGCCGACGGGAACGTCATGAGCGCGAAAGAAGGACACCCAGTGATCGCGTGGTTCCGTGCCGAGCCGGGCCTGAATGGCGGCCGTCGCCTCGGCCGGGTCTCCGCCGGCGAGACCGAGGGCGGACAGCGCCTTGCGGTAGAACGGCGGCAACAGGCAGCCGAGGAACAGCCACTGGCCGTCGCCGCAGCGATAGAGTCGGTGGCCCGGCGAGGTGCCGAACGGCGCACCGCGCGGTGCTGGCGGCGCGCCGGCGAAGACGACCGGGCAGTGGATTTGGGCCATCGCGTTGAGCCCTGTGACGACCGCCGCTCGCCCACGGCCCGTGTGTGTCCGTTGAAGCAGCGCAGCGCCTGCGGCGGAGGCGCCGAGCACCGCCTGGGCGTAGTGAACCAGGGGCGTCGCATGCCAGACCGGCTGATCGGCATAGGCGCCTTGCCGGAACGCTGTCCCGGTGAGGCCCGTAAGGGTCGCGTGATGCGCGGGCAGGTCGCTCCAGCGTCCGGCGACGCCGTAGGGCGGTAACCAGAGGTGCGTGAGCTGTGGGCGTGTCGCAGTCAGCTCCCGCGAATCGAGGCCGAGCTCTGCGAACCGTGTGGGGCCCTGGTCGAACACGGCCACGTCCGCGCCGTCCAGGAGCGCCTCGAAGCCCGCGCGGTCCGCCACTTGGTCGAGCGTCGCACGGCGCTTGTTGCGGTTCCAGGCGACGTAACCAGGGCGCCGCCGGGCGGCGTCGCCCCCGGGTGGGTCTAGCTTCAACACCTCGGCGCCGAAATCTGCCAGCAGCATAGCCGCCATCTGACCGGCCAGGTTCTGGGCGCAGTCGAGCACTCTGATGCCATCGAATGGGGTCAACTGACGATCTCCTCGCGGATAGTCCGTCGAGCCATCCAGAACAGTAAGTTGCCGATGAGCCCGACGAACACGAACGCCACCAGCGAGAAGCGCACGCCCTGGGCCGGACCCAGGTTGAGCTGGTGGGTAAAGAGGTCGCTAATCAAGCCGACGCCGAGCGGGCCGAGACCCAGCCCGATCACGTTGGTCATCAGCAGCTGCAGGGCGACGACCATGGCGCGGGAGCGCGGCCGCACCATGCTCTGAAGCGCGGCGAAGGTCGGGCCGAACCAGAGGTAGTCGAGCAGTCCCGACAGCGACATCAGCACCACCGCGATCACGAAGGAGCCTGTCATCAGCGCGGCCAGCGAAAGCGGCGCGGCGAACACGCCGGCCACCGCCGGGATTGAGACATAGGCGCGCTTGTCTCGTGCCCCGAGCCGGTCTGCGACCACCCCGCCGACCATCACCCCGACAATCCCCAGCAGTCCGCCGGAGAAGCCGAGCACCAGCCCGAGAAGGCCGGTGCTCTGCAGGTGCAGGCTGGCCGCGGCGGCCGCGAGCTCCCCGCCATGGTTGCGCAGGAAGAACGGCGCGGTGAACGCGCCTCCTCCAAAGCCGGCGAACGCCTTGATCGAGGCGGCAAAGAGGATCAGCCACAGCGCCCGCTTGCCGCTGATCTCGCGGAAGGTCTCAGCGAGCGACGGGGTCTCGTCAGCCTTGGTCCGAAGGGCGGCGGCGAGCTTGCGCCGCGGCTCGACCAGAGTGACGAGCGCGACCACCGACAGGACCACGCCCGGCAATCCGACGATCAGAAACGCCGCCCGCCACCCCCAGGCGTCGGCCGCCACCCCGCCGAGGCTCATGCCGATCAGCAGGCCGACTGGGCCCCCCAGCGTGTAGAACGCCATCGCCGAGGCGCGCCGGTCGGGTGGTGTGTAGTCGGTGATCAACGAGACGGCCGGCGGCGTGCAGCCCGCCTCGCCGATACCAACGCCGACTCTGGCCGCGACGAGCTGCGCGAAGTTCTGGGTGAGCCCGCAGAGGGCCGTGCAGCCGCTCCAGATCGCAATGGCGACGCCGATGATTAGCGGCCGGTCCCCGCGGTCGGCCGCCCGGGCCACGGGGAAGCCCAGCACCGTGTAGAGAGCCGCGAACGACAGTCCGGCCAGGGCCCCGATCTGCCAGTCGTACAGGTGGAGGTCGGCTTTGATCTTCTCGACCAGGATGTTGACCACCTGCCGGTCGAGGAAGTTCAGGGTGTAGATCGACATCAAGAGCACGAGCGCATAAGCCCGGAAAGCGGCCGATACGCCGGATGTCGAGGCGCCGGCGGGGGTCGGGGCGCCGGCGAAAGCGATATCGAGATCGATTGGCTCGGTCATCCGGGCGAACCTTTGGGCCTTGCCCCCGCCCGTTCGGCCGCGTGCTGCTCAAAAATCGCCTTGCGACTCGAGGCCAGCGCCGCGACGATCTCGTCGCTCCTGGATCGCATCAGCGCGAGCGACTGTTGGCGCTGGCCGTCGCTCTTCCTCAGCCGCGGCAGCACGAAGCGGGCGTAAAGCTCGTAGGAGGCCTTGGTCTCCTCCCAGTCGGCCCAGTGGTGGGCGAAGTGGAGGAAGCAGCCAAAGTCGACCTTGCCGCGCAGCGCCTCGATCCGCACCACGGCGTCGTCGGGCGTGCCGATGACGGCGCCGTAGGCTGTCTCGACCGCGGCGATGGGGTCTAGGCCCTGGACGCGAGCCTTCATTCCAGGCGCGATGCTGACGAAATAGTCGAGCCACTTCTCCAGTCCGAAGCGGACGTTCTCGCGCGCCGCTTCGCGGGTCTTGGCGATATGGATCGGGCCCGTGACGCGCAGGTCCGCGGCGTCGAGCGAAAGCCCGTTCTCCGCCGCGAGCTCATTGGCGAGCCGCCAGTTCACTTCCAGAGCATCGACGCCTTCGATCTGCAGCGCGCCCAGGCACAGCATGCTGAGCCCGAACCGCCCGGCCGCCCGGCTGCCCGACGGGGAGAAGGTGCTCGCGACCGCGATCTCCGGATACGGCTTGGAGTAGGGCTCGATGTTGAGCCGGGCTCCCACAAGCTGGAACCAATCGGTGCTCATGGTCACGGTCTCGCCGTTCAACAGCCGGGTGATCGCCTCCAGCGACTCCATCAACCGCCCGCGCAAAAGGTCCGGGTCGATGCCGAGCATCTTCGCGTCGGTGACCAGCGCGCCAGGCCCGACGCCGAACATAACCCGGCCCTGGGTCATGTGGTCGAGCTGGGCGATGCGCGCAGCCACCGTCAAAGGGTTGTGGTAGGGCAAGGAGACCACGCCGGTGCCCAGGCGAATCTTCTTGGTCCGTTCCGCCGCCGCGGCAATCAGCAGCTCGGGCGAGGCGATGATTTCGAAGCCGCCGGAGTGGTGCTCGCCGATCCAGGCCTCGTCGTAGTCGAGCCGATCCAGCCATTCGACCAGCTCAAGTTCCCGGCGGATGGCGAGAGTGGTGTTCTCCTCCACCGGGTAGAAGGGAGCCGAGAAGACCCCGCTGCGGAACCGGCCCCGGGTCGACATCTCTACCGCGCCGCCTCGCCGTGGGGATCGCGGCGAGCTTCGTCGGCCGGGCCAATCACCAGGCCGCGTCGGATCAGGTCGTTTGTCTTGTCCGCGAAGCCGAGCGAGGCGAGGACCTCGCGACTGTCGGCGCCCAGAGCCGGCGCCGGATGCCCGGGGACGCCCTTGAAGCGCCGCGCGCGGAACATCAAGTCCGGGCCCCGCACCTTCCCGGCCGTCCGATGCTCGAACTCGAACACCCGTCCGGAGCGCAAGAGCGCCTCTTCGCCCAGGTAGTCCGCGTAGTAGTCGCCCTCGAAGATCTTGACGCACGGGACCATGGCGGCGCGCAGGCGGTCGACCCAGTCGGCGACTGGCTGGAGGAAGAACTCGTCGCACAGGGCCTCGGCAAGCGCCTCGGGCTGGTCTGGCGCCGGCCGTTGGCCTAGGACCGTCGCCACGAGCACCCGCCGCTCGGTCTCCTCCGTGCAGGCGACCGCCAGCCATCCGTCGAGGGCTTGGTAGACGCGGTGGCAGGGCCCGAACCCGGTTTGTTGGCGGTCGAGCTGCGCGAGCCGCGTCTGCGGCGCACCGTCTTTGAGAAACCACTCGGATGTGACCAGCAGCGAAGAGTGCAGCAGCGGCGCCTCGACGTACTGTCCCTCGCCGCTGCGCTCGCGGTGCAGCAGCGCAAGCAGGATGGAGACGGCCGCGAACTCGCCGCTGAAGTAGTCCTCGTTGCCAAAGCCCATGTGCGGCGGGTTGCCGGGTCCGCCGAACAGGGTGAGCTGGCCGGTGAAGCCGCTCATGAGCGGCGCGAACGCCTGCAGGTTAGACTTCGGCCCGGTCGAGCCGTAGCCGGGCGCGAAATGGTAGATCACGGACGGGTTCGCCTTCCGCACCGCCTCATAGTCGATGCCCAGCCGCTCGGCCGCGCCCGGCCGCATGTTGGTCTGCACCACGTCGGCGCTGGCGACTAGCGACGCGATGATCGGGCGACACTCCGGAGCCTTCAGGTCGAGGGCGACGCCTCGCTTGCCCCAGTTGGCGCCCTCGAACGGATCTGTCATCGAGCGGAACACGTCGCCCGATACCGGCTCGACCTTGATCACGTCGGCGCCGAGGCTGGCCAGCAGCCGGCTGCCGTAGGGCGAAGCGAAGTAGCTGGAGCACTCGATCACCCGCACCCCGTCCAACGGGTGCTCGAGAGGACGCTGTTCGCGGCCCGCCCCCAAGCCGGGCGAAGCCCAGCCCTGCCGTCGCAGCGCGTCTCCGTCCTCGCCGAGTCGCGGCGCGGGCCCGCGGATCGCGCCGGGCGTCCGGGCGAAGATGGCCGGCGGACCAACCACTTCGATCTCGCCCAACTCGGGATCCCGGATCGTGCGCATCAGGCCGGCGTGTCGGACCTGGGGATCGTTGAATGCGACGCCGGGCGCCAGAACCGGCAGGCATGCTACCTCGCTCTCCCAGAAGCGCCGGCACCACTCTTCCGCAGTCCTGGTTCGAAGGATGGCCGGGATCTCGCTCATCACAGCTAGATCCTCGTCTGTGAGCGGCGTGGCCATCTCGTGGCGGCCCGCGGCGCGCGAAATTCGGCCCGCGATGCCCAGCACTTCCACGGCGCGCCCGAAGGCGCCGACACCGCCAGTGTGGATCTGCACGCGCTTGCCGTCGGCGCACTCGAACATCCGCAGGAGAAGCCGCAACCGCCCGGTGTCGAGGTCGCCGGCGCGCGACTTGGCGACGATGAACGCCTGTCCGCGCTCGCTCTTCCAGGCCATGGTCCTCTGGGCGAGGAAGCCATCCTCGTGCGACGTCTCGACAAGGTCGCCCTCACCAGTGAGCAGCCGCGCGCGGACGGCGGCTAGAATACCGACCGTCGCCATCAAGGCGGTGCTATAGGCGAGGGCGGGGCTGCCTGGCGCGATCGGCCCGTCGCGGTGGCCCGACATCTGCGACATTACACCGAGGCGGGCGGCGGCAAGGAAGTCGTGGGTGTTACGGCCGTCGTCCGGCTCCCTCGGGCCGTAGGCCGAGAGCTTACAGTAGACCACAGCCGGGTTCGCAGCGGCCAAGGAGTCGTAGCCCAGGCGGTCGGCGCCCGGGGGCAGGGGCGCCGGCCCCGCGATCACCACGTCCGCGCTTTCGGCCAGGCACCGCAGCAGGGCGACCTCGTCATGATCGCCCAGGTCGGCGACCAGGCTGCGCTTCCCGCGCTGCCAGGTGATCCCTCCGCCGGAGCGCCGGACCAGACAACCGGCCGTCGGCTCCACCACCACGACTTCCGCGCCGTAGTCAGCGAGCAGCATGGTGCAAACCGCGCCGACCATGTCGTTGCTGAGATCGAGCACGCGCATGCCTGAAACCGGTCCAGTCATGTTTTGACTCCTCCCTGGCGATCAGTCGGCCGCATGGGCGTAGAGCAACGTCTGGTGGGCGTAGCCGAACGCGCCGTCGCTGTCAGAGAGCAGCGAGCTTACCAGACCGCACGAAGGATCCGCATGCTCGGCTTCATTCTGGGCGAGTATCCAACCGCCGCTAGGCGCTCTCGCGAGATAGAGCGATAGGTCGACGCCCGGGCAGGCGGCCTCGCCGCGCGCGTTCCGCGACATCGCCGCCGCGGCATCGCAGGCCATGACCGCGCGCACGACGGTCGTCGCGCTTTCTCCCTCGACCAGACCGGCCTCGCACAAGGCCCAGTAGGCGAACGCGTCATATGAAGGGCCTCCAACCATCCTGATCCTTGTGGGGCCGTCGTGACCGAAAACGCCGAACGGAGGCGCGCCCGACACCGCGTCGGGGCCGCCGAGCCCATGCGGCGCGGCGGCGTCGTAGGGACTGTCGCCCTTGCGGACGCGCAACCCGATCGCGTCGGCGAACAACTCGCCATCGATCGTCAGCTCGGCCTGGATGAGCTGCAGTTGCTTGCCGTCGCGCAAGACGCGCGTTCGCGTCGCGACCGGCGCCATGGGAACGGCGCGGGGCGCCTCGACCGTGAGCCTGGCGAGCCAGAGCGGCGCAAGCGCGGTCGCCAGCTCGATCTCGCGCGCCAGCAGCCCGGCGACGGCGGCGCTGCTCTGGCACTCCACCGCGCCCGGCGAGGCCGCGAATGGCAGCGGATGGAAGAGCCCCCCCTCGAGACGAAAAAGCGATCTCATGCGCTCGTGCGGCGCCGCGGATTGAAGAAAAGCGTCTGGTGGGCCCGCGCACAGGGCCCTTCGCCGTCGAAGATGCGGTGATTGATCACGCAGACGCCAGCGCCCAGCATCAGGGGCTCGGTGTCGACCCGCAGCCAACCCTGGTGTGGCGGCCGAACGAAATGCACGGCGACGTCGAGATTCGGGAAGTCCCAGCAGTCGCGGTACCTGCGCAGCGCGACGGCGCCCATGTCGGCCGCGGCGATCGCTGCGGCGATGTTCGATGCGGGCTCGCCCGGGGTGACGTCGGCCTCGACGCGCACCCAAGCCGTCGCTCTGCTGTGCGTTGCGGCGCCGCGCGATCCGCTTCGCATCAAGCGGACGTTGAGGCCGCTCTGCTGGTTGAGCTCTCGCTCCGAGGACTCGGCTGGCGGGGCGAAGTCGCGGCCGCCATCAGTCCGGGGCGCGGATTCGCCGGCGGCAAGTACGAGCGCGCTGGCGCGGACGGCCTTCAGGCCGCGCGCTTCCAGCTTTCCTTCGAACAGGTGGATGCGGGAATCGGCGCGGATCGTGCTCCAGGTCACGTTCGTCGGCGCGAACGGCGCCGGGTGCAAGATATCAAGCGTGAAGCGGGCCACCTGCTCGCGGCTGGGGTCGAATTGGGCCTCGAGCGTGTGGGCCATGAGCAGGCCGAGCGCCACGCCGTTCTGGGCATCGCGCCGCCATGGGCTGGCGCTGAGCATCGTGGGCAGGAACTCGTCGCCGTCGACGCCGTAGTACTCGTCAATTTCCCGTTCAGATGCTCTCATCGGCGCGCATCCAGCGGCCGCGCCGTACCTGCTTCAGTCCGTTCTGCGAGAGACTCTTCACGCGAAAGCCAGCGCACAACAGCCATCAGCCTCGGGTGGGTGAGCAGGGCACCAGCGTTGTTTGCCGTGGTCTGTCACGAACGAAGGCTCGCTGGTATCTCTATATCCTCTTATATCTGCAACGTGTCTAACTACGAGTCAAGCTGCGCGCCACTGGCGCGCCCTCGGGCTCTCAGCCGTTCGTTGACACATAGTTAGATAATTTGTACACATGAGATGATATAACGTTCTAGGCGTGGCCCATTTCGGCAGTCGGGCTCCCGACCGAGATCAAAAGCGGGGGAATGCCACAGTCGTTGTCGCTATCGGCCATGCTTGGCTTGCTTCGGGTCGAGGCGGCGGAGGGAGCGATCGTGGAATTGGGCGTCCCTGGGGCCGTTCGGTTCGCGGGCGACGACTGTGCGCGCTTGCATCTCGCCGTTTCCGGACCGATGACGCTCGAGCTCGCGGACGCGTCCGAGCCTATCCGGATCGACGAAGGCGGCTACGCCATCGTCCTCGGCAGGCGCTCCCACATCGTCGCGGATGCGCCAGGGCGGCCGGCCGAGGGGTTGCGCTACCTCCAGGAAGACCACCAGCCCGATCAGCTTCCGATCATCCACGTGGGCGGACCCGAGCCGCGGTCAAGGGTGCTGAGCTGCGCCTTCTCGATCGACCCGTCGGGCCGCGCCGTGCTCGACGTTCTGCCCGAGCTTCTGGTCGTCGGCTCGACGTCGTCGACCGTTCAGCCGCTGCTGCACCCAGGCGCCCTGGCGGCGCTGATCGAAAGGCCTGGCGGCGCGGCGATGATGGTCGCGCTCACCGAGCTCTGCCTCGCCCAGGCGGCGAGCGCCGCGCTGATGGAGATCGCTGCGCCCGAGGGGCCTCCTGCGATCCTGGGGCGCCGTCAGATCAGCGCCGCCGTGAAGATGGTCCGTGAACGGCCATCCGACAAATGGACGGTCGCGCGGCTCGCCGCCGCCGTGGGCATGTCGCGGTCGTCGTTCGCCAGCGCCTTCCGTCATCACGTGGGCAAGCCGCCCGCCGAGTACGTCGCGGGCACGCGCATGAGGTTCGCCGCGGCCATGCTGATCAGCGAGCGCTCCCTGGTGTCCGAGGTGGCGCGCAGCGCCGGTTACGATTCCGATTCCTCGTTCATTCGGGCGTTCAAGAAGAGGTTCGGCGCGGCGCCCAGCGAGTTCCGAAAAGCCGTGCGGCCGGAAGGCCCGCCGGTTGTGGCGGAGTAGCCCGATCAGGCCTCTCCATGACAGATGCGGTCGATCTGCGTATTCATTCGGAGCTTCGGCACGTGCCGCAACAGACCAGGAAGTTGGATGCTGCGGGGCCAGGGTTGAAACTATGATGGGCGGCTTGCGGCCGCATCGACGGGAAGAAGAGGTGCCGGATGCCTGCTGATGGCGAGAAATTCGACGTTGTCGTGCGCGGCGGACTGGTCGTCGACGGTTCCGGCGATATGCCGTTCAAGGGAGACATTGGTTTGCGGGACGGCCGCATCGCCGCCATCGGGGCGGTCCGCGGCGCGGCAGACGAGGAGGTGGACGCCAGCGGCTGCCTTGTGACGCCGGGCTTCATCGATCCGCACACCCACTATGACGGTCAGGCGATCTGGTCCGGTCAGCTCGCCCCTTCCTCCTGGCACGGCGTGACAACGGTCGTGGTCGGCAATTGCGGGGTCGGGTTCGCGCCCTGCCGCACCGCCGACCACGCGCTGTTGGTGAGCGCGATGGAAGGCGTCGAGGACATTCCGGAAGTGGTGATGGCCGAGGGGCTCTCCTGGGACTGGGAAACGTTTCCGCAATTCCTCAACTGTCTAGCCAGCCGCCCGCACGACATCGACATAGCCGCCTACCTCCCGCACTCGCCGCTGCGCGTCTACGTGATGGGCGAACGCGGCGCGGCGCGCGAGCCGGCGACGGCGGACGACCTGCAGCGCATGGCCGCGCTGGCGCGCGAGGCGATGGCGGCCGGCGCCGCGGGTTTCGCTAGCTCGAGCCTGTTCATTCACCGCCGCAGCGACGGCGAGTACATCCCTAGCTATCAGGCTTCCGAGGCCGAGCTTACGGCGCTCGCCAGAGCAGTGCGCGAATCCGGCCGCGGCGTCTTCCAGATCGTGACGGACCTTGCGACCGACGAGGACGCGGCGCTGGCGTGCGTTGAAATGCTGGGACGCATCTCCCGGGGCGTTGGCGTGCCGATCACGTTCACGCTGGCCCAGATCACCACCGCGCCCGACCGTTGGCGCAAAATGATGGAGGCTGTCGACCGGGTTGGCGGCACCTTACGACCCCAGGTGTATCCCCGTCCGATCGGCATGGTGCTCGGGCACTCGATCTCGAATAACCCATTCTTCCTCTGTCCTAGCTACCAGCCGTTGCTGGCGATGCCGCTGGCGGAGCGAGTCGAGCGGCTCCGCGATCCGGAAATGCGGGCCCGGCTGGTCACGGAGACGCCGGCCGACCCGACCCTGCCGCTCAACATGGCGGGCCGCCGCTTCGACCGGATGTTCCCGCTGACGGATCCCCCGAACTACGAGCCGTCGATGGAAGACTCTATTACCGCCCAGGCTGCGCGGCTGGGGGTGACGCCGGCCGAGCTTGCCTACGACCTGCTGCTCGAAGACGAAGGCAACGCCCTGCTCCTGGTCGCGATTGGCAACTATGGCGACGGCAACCTGGATTTCCTCTTCGAGCTGCTCCAGCATCCCAAGACCGTGATCGGCCTCGGCGACGGCGGCGCGCACTACGGCCTCATCTGCGACTCCAGCTATCCGACCTTCGTCCTCGCCCACTGGACGCGCGACCGGAAGGGGGATCGTCTGCCCCTGCCGATGGCGGTCAACTTCCTGACAGCGCGGCCGGCGGCCCTGCTCGGACTTTCGGACCGCGGGCGATTGGCCGTGGGCTACAAGGCCGACCTCAACGTCATCGACTACCAGGCCTTGCGGCTGCACAAGCCCGAGGTCCGGCACGATCTGCCGGCGTCGGGACGGCGACTGGTGCAGCGGGCCAGTGGGTTCCGTCGCACGATCGTCAGTGGCGTCTCGATCGTCGAGGACGACTGCCCCACCGGCCGGTTGCCGGGACGCCTCGTGCGAGGCGGCGCCCCGGCGCGACCCGCGAACTGATCGGCGTGGAGGCTGAGCGTGTCCGAAATCGAATTCCGCCTCGAGGGCCACACTGCGGTGATGACTGTCAACCGGCCGCAGGCGCGCAACGCCATCAACGCGGCGGTGGCCCGCGGACTCTCGGACGGCTATGCGCGGATCGTGGCCGATCCCGCCATCCGGGTCGGCGTGCTCACCGGCGCGGGCGGACATTTCTGCTCGGGCATGGATCTCAAGGCCTTCGTCGCCGGCGAAGCGATCGACATCAGCGGCGTGCCCTATGGCGGGGCGAACAACAGGGTCGTCAACAAGCCGATGATCGCGGCGGTAGAGGGGTCCGCGCTCGCGGGCGGCTTCGAACTGGCGCTGACCTGCGACCTGATCGTGGCTTCCCGCGCCGCTCGATTCGGGCTGCCCGAGGTCAAGCGCGGCTTGGTGGCGTCCGGCGGCGGCCTTGTGAAGCTCACCCGGCAGGCGCCGGTGCGGGTGGCCATGGAGATGCTGCTGACCGGCGAGCCAATGGACGCCGAGCGCCTGCATGCCCATGGCGTGGTCAACCGGCTCGCGCCGGAGGGCGAGGCGCTGGCCGTCGCCCTGGCGCTCGCCGACACGATCGCGGCGAACGGGCCGCTGGCGCTGGAGGTGACGATGATCGTGGCGCGCCGCGCCCTCGATTGGCCCGCCTCCGAGGCCTTCGACCGGCAGCGTGAGTTCACGGCGCCGGTGTTCCAGTCGGCCGACGCTCGCGAGGGCGCGCTCGCTTTCGCAGAGAAGCGCAAGCCCAGATGGACGGGTGCCTGAGTGGCGAAGGGCCGATGCTGACGCAGAAGACGCAGAAGAGGATGACGTAGATGGGCGCGAAGGAAGACATCATCGCGGCCCTGACGGCGGACGGCGAGTTCGAGCTGGCCGAAGACGTCGCCACCGGGTACCCGATGCGGGTCTACAAGAACGCGCCCCGCTCGCTGCGCGACGTGTTCGTGGCGACCAGCGTTCACGCCGACCGGACCCACGCGATCTATGGCGACGAGGCGCTGACCTTCGCCGACCTGCACGCCAAGGCCGCGTCGCTGGCCCACTATCTGCTGGATGAGGGCGTGCGCAAGGGCGACCGCGTCGGCATCGCCATGCGCAACTACCCGGAGTGGATCGTCGGCTTCTGGGCCTGCCAGGCGATCGGCGCGGTCGTGGTGGCGCTAAACGCCTGGTGGACGGCCGCCGAGCTCGTCCTGACGCTCGAAGACTCCGAGCCCAAGGCGCTGATCGTCGACGGAGAGCGGCTCGAGCGGCTGCTACAGCTACCGGCCGCCGCTGTACCGCCCCGGTTGATCGTGGCGCGTCGCGGCGGCGCGCCGGCCGAAGGGCGCGATCTGGCCGACGTGGTCGCCCTCGGCGCCGATCGGCTGCCGGCGGCGGTCATCGAGCCGGAAGACCTGTCGACCATCCTCTACACCTCGGGCACCACCGGCCGCTCCAAGGGCGCGGTCGCCACCCATCGCAACCACGTCACCAACCTGATGAACACCCTGTTGTCGCGCGCCGTCACGATGCGGATGATGGGCGTGCCGGACGGCGCCCCGTCGCCCCAGGTGGCGACCCTGCACACCCTGCCGTTCTTCCACATCGGCGGCATCACCAGCATGTATGTGGGCGCGGCGACGGGCGTGAAGATGGCGCTCATGTACCGCTGGAACCCGGCCGAGGCCGTCGAGCTGGTGGAGAAGCACGGCCTACAGAGCGTCTCGGGCGTGCCCATCGTGGTGCGGCAGCTGCTGGAGACCGCCAGCGCGTCGGGCAAGACCCTCGGCAGCCTGATGAGCGTCGCGGCCGGCGGCGCGCCGGTGCCGCCCGAGCTGATCCGCCGCATCGCCTCGCAGGTCGGCGCCCGCGCCTCGCCCGGCTGCGCCTACGGCCTCACCGAGACCACCGCGACGGTGATCAAGAACGACGGCGAGGATTATCTCGCCAATCCCGGCAGCATCGGCCGGCCGGTGCCCACCGCCGACATCCGGGTCGTGGACGACGAGGGCCGCGACGTCGCGCCGGGCGAGGTGGGCGAGATCTGGTGCCGGGGCCCGAACGTCAACGTCGGCTACTGGGCCAACCCAGAGGCCACGCAGGCCTCCTTCGGCGGCGGCTGGTTCAAGTCCGGAGACCTGGGCTATCAGGACGCCGACGGGCTCTACTACGTCGTCGACCGCAAGAAGGACATCATCATCCGCGGCGGCGAGAACGTCTATTGCGCCGAGGTCGAGGCGGCAATCCTGGAGCACCCCCGCATCCGCGACGCCGCCGTGATCGGGCTGCCGGACGCGGTCTACGGCGAGCAGGTCGCGGCGGTGCTCCAGATCGAGCCCGGCGCCGACCCCGGCGCGGTGGAGCGGGAGCTGGCCGAGGACCTCGTGCGCCGCTTGGCTAGGTTCAAGATTCCGGTCAGCTACCGCATCACCGACCAGGAACTGCCGCGCACCGCCAGCGGCAAGCTGCTGAAGCGCGAGATCCGCACCAGCTTCTTCGAGCTCGCCTGACGGCCATGCCCCGCACCCTGCTAAACATCGAGACCGCCGACGGGACCTGCCCGGCGTCTGTCTTCACCCCCGGTCGAGGGCGTGGCCCCTGGCCGGCCATCCTGTTCTTCATGGACGGCCTCGGCGTTCGCCCGGCGCTCTGGGAGATGGGCCAGCGGCTCGCGGATCAGGGCTACGTCGTGCTGCTGCCGGACCTCTACTACCGGCACGGTCCTTATCCGCCGCGGAATGCCGCGCAGGTGGCCGTCGACGCGGAGCAGCGCGCCGAGGTGCTGAGTTGGCTGAACGCCCTGGACCGCGATCAGAAGCTCACCGACGGCGCCGCGCTGGTGGCGGCCCTCTCGGCGCGGGCCGACGTGGCGGGCGAGCGCTACGGCGCGGTGGGGTACTTCATGGGCGGCAACGTCGCCCTGACGGTGGCGGGCGCCATGCCTGGCCGTTTCGCGGCGGTGGCCTCGTTCCACGGCGGAGATCTGGCCACGGACGATCCAGGCAGCCCCCACAACCGTGTCGGGAGCATCGGCGGGCGCATCTACGTGGCCAGCGCTACCGACGACACCCACTTCTCCATCGATCAGCGCGCGCGGCTGGAGCAGGCGCTGGCCGACGCGGGGGCGGACTACCGGATCGAGACCTTCGAGGGCGTCCGCCACGGCTTTCCCATCCCGGACCTGACGACCTACGATGCCGAGGGCGCCGAACGCCACTGGGCGCGCGTCTCGTCGCTGTTCGGTGAGGCTTTCGAACCCAACGGAGCGGGCGGACCATGACGAGCGCCGGGCGGCAGATAGACGTAGAGGAATGGCCGGCGGCGGGGCGTACCCTGGCGGTGCGGCCGATCAACCCGGTGATCGGGGCCGAGATCGAAGGCGTCGACCTGTCGAAGCGGCTGTCGGCGGACCAGTTCGGCGAGCTGCGGGCGGCGCTGAACGCTCACCACGTGCTGGTGTTCCGGGGCCAGACCCTCTCGGGCGAGGACCACAAGCGCTTCGGCCGCCTGTTCGGGCCCCTGCATGTGCACCCTTACAACAACAGCGCCGGCTCCGGCGACGACCACGAGATCCTGGTGGTCAAGGCGGACCAGAACTCCAAGTTTGTCGCTGGCGAGGAGTGGCACACCGACCTGACCTTCGAGGTCGAGCCGCCGATGGGCTCGATCCTCTACATCACCGAGACGCCGCCGGACGGCGGCGGCGACACCCTGTTCGCCAGCACCATCCGCGCTTACGAGGCGTTGTCGCCGGCGATGCAAGTCTTCCTCGAGGGCCTGACCGCCGAGCATGGCGGCACGAAGCCGTTCATCCGCGGCTTCGAAAGCTCGGTTCCGGCCGGCGGCTGGCCGCGCACCTCGCACCCGGTCGTAATTCGCCACCCGGAGAACGGCCGCAAGGCGCTGTTCGTCAACCGCGGTTTCACCACCCGGATCAATGAGCTCGGCTTCCACGAGAGCGACGGCCTGCTGGAGCTGCTGTGGCGGCACGTCGAGACGCGAGTGGACTTCCAATGCCGCGTCCACTGGGAGCCTGGAACGCTGGTTTTCTGGGACAACCGCTGCACCCAGCACCATGCCGTGTGGGACTATTTCCCCCACGTCCGCTACGGCCAGCGCGTCTCGGTCGTGGGCGCCCGCCCGTCGCTCTGATCAGGCGACGGCGAGGTCGGCCAGCATCTTCAGTACGTCCGGGGTGTTCATGCGGATGTTGAGGGTGGTCAGGCCAATGTCGCGCCATGGGCGGAAGCGCTGGCGGATGCGGTCGGGCGGGCCGACGAGGCAGGTGTCATCCACGTAGTCATCGGGTACGGCCCGCGCCGCCTCATCCTTGCGGCCGGCCAGGAACAGCTCCTGGATGCGGTTCGCCGCCTCGGCGTAGCCCTGCTTGACCATCGAATCCTTGTGGTAGTTCTTGGCCTTGGCGCCCATGCCGCCGACGAACAGGGCGATCTGGGCCTTCGGCTCCTGGAGCGCGGCGCGGACGTCGTCAGCCACCTTCACCGACAGGGAGGCGTGCAGCAGGAAGCCGTCCATCGTCTTGCCGTCCTCGCGCTTGGCAAGGCCCTGCTCAAGCCACGGTCGGTAGGTGGACGCCATTGACGGGATCAGGTGGAACCCCATCCAGCCGTCGGCGATCTCGCCCGCCAAGCGTACGTTGGCGGGCGTGTCCGCGCCGATGAGGATGGGGATGTTCGGCGTCGCTTTCAGCACGCTTTTCAGCGGCTTGCCGAGGCCGCTGGAACGCTCGCCACGGTAGGGCAAGGAGATCTCGGCACCGTCGTAGCTCACCGGACCCTCGCGGCGAAAGATCTTCTTGATAATGGTGATGGTGTCGCGCAGCCGCGCGTTCGGGCTTCCCCAAGGCCGCCCGTACCAGCCCTCGACGATCTGCGGGCCGGACGCGCCGATTCCCAACATCATGCGACCCTCGCCGGCCAGGGCCTCGATCGATTGGGCGCACATGGCGAGGTTGGCGGGCGTGCGGGCGTCGAGCTGGGCGATCGAGGTGCCCAGCCTGATCTTCGAGGTGTGCCCAGAGATAAAAGCCAGCGGTGTGATCGCGTCCGTTCCGTAGGTCTCGGAACTCCAGACGGAGTCGTAGCCGAACGACTCTGCAAGCTTGATCACCTCGATCGCGATCCGGTGGTTGGAGTCCCACAGTCCGATGGACAGGCCTAGCTTCATCGAGCTGTTCTCCCTTCTTTTGTGCGACGGCGCGCACACATCGAACAGACACTGCTCGCCGGCTGCGCGTCAGTCCGTTGCGAGCGCCGTTCCCAGTGAGTCCTGGGCGATTTGGCCTGCGTTATCCTATAAATAAGTTGGATGCTATATTGAGGTGAATTATAGGCAGACGGCAATCTCGAGCCGGTCGAATCATCAGGCAATCATGCTCGCTATGGTTGCTGGCGAGTTGCTAGCATAGTCGCCCTGCGCCACGTACGAAGGCGGGAGGAATCACGGTCAGACGAAAGGTGCGTCGCTTTCAAATGTTCCAGGATGTCAACGCTAGCTCGATCCGAGTTCCCAAAGCCTCTGAGCTGGTGGCGGCGCGGATTCGCAAGGCCATTGTGCTTGGTGAGATCGTCACGGGTGACTCGATTCCGGCGGAAGCCCAACTGATCACCGAGTTCCGTGTCTCGCGCCCCACCATCCGGGAGGCCGTGCGGATCCTGGAGTCCGAGGGGCTGATCAATGTGACCCGCGGCGCCAAGGGCGGCGCGCGGGTTTGCCTGCCCGACTCCAGCACGGTCGCTCGAGCCGCCGGCCTCGCCCTGCAGACCCGGGGCGCCACGCTCGGCGACATTTACGAGACGCGGATGATCATTGAGCCGCCGGCCTCGCGGTTGGCGGCCGAGCGGCGCTCAAAGGAGGCTTCCGCCGTCCTGCGCGCCCACGTGCAGCAGGAGCTCGATCTCAGGAACGATCCGGTCGCCGTCACTCAGGCTATCGCCGATTTTCACCGGCTGCTGATGGAGCAGTGCGGCAACACTAGCCTCGGCATCATCGCCCTGGCGCTGAGCGGCGTCTTCGAGCGCCACCTGCTGCTGGCCCAGCGGGCGCGGCCGCCGGTCACCGAGGAGGCCCGCCAGAAGCAGCTGCTCTTCGGCTTCCGCTCCCACGGCAAGCTCGTCGACCTGATCGAAGCGGGCGACGGCTTCGGCGCCGAGGCCCACTGGTCGGCGCACATGCAGGCGGCCGGCAAGATCTGGTTCCTGCACCTGGCACCCTCGACCCCGGTGGACGTCCTCGATTAGCCGCGTCGCCAAGCTGGACTCGGTGGCGGGAGGGACGATGTTCGAAGGCAACCGCGTACTCGCTCACACCGGGTCGCGCTATCCCATCATCCAGGCGCCGATGACCTGGGTGGCGCGCGCCCCGCTGGTCTCCGCAGTCTCGGCCGCCGGCGCCATGGGCCTGCTCGAGACGTCGAGCTTGGACATCGAGACCTCGGCGGCGGAGTTCCGCAAGATACGGGCGGCGACCGACCAGCCGTTCGGGGTCAACCTGCTGATCCGCCGTCTGAAGACCGACCCGGACATGGAAGGCCAGATATTGGACTGGCTGCTGGAGTGCGGCGTGAGGTTCGTCACCACATCGGCCGGCGACCCCACTCGTTACGTCCGGCGGCTGAAGGATGCGGGCTTCACCGTCTATCACTCCGTCCCGACGCTGGAGGCCGCGCTGAAGGCGGTGGACGCGGGCGTCGATGGCCTCACCGTCGAGGGCGCCGAGAGCGCCGGCGTGCGCAACCCCGAGCAGGTGCACAGCTTCGTGCTGCTGCAGGCGGTGCGCGAACGGGTGGACGTGCCGATCGTGGCGGCGGGCGGCATCGTCGACGGACGGGGCATGGCGGCGGCGTTCGCGCTGGGCGCCGAGGGGGTCGCTATGGGCACGCGCTTCCTGACCTCGCAGGAGAGCCCGGTGCATCCGGCCTACAAGGCCGCCGTGGTCGCCGCGCCGCCGTCCGGCACGATGATCAACCCGCGGCCGCCGGGCGCCATCTTCCGCACGCTGAAGACGCCGCGCGCCATCGGCTACGCCGCCGGCACGGCGCCGCCCCCGAGCCACAGGGACCTGGTCGAGATGCTCTACATCGGCGGCGATGTCGACAACACCACCGGCGCGGCGGGCGAGAGCGCCGGTCTTATCCACGAGGTGCGCCCGGTGGCCGACATCGTCCGCTCTAGCATCGAGGGCTTCTGGCGCGAGATCGATCGGCTCTCGGCCCTGCGGCCCGCGTCCGGCCCGCGGGCCCTTGCGCCCACCTAGGCCGCCGCGTCCGGCGGACCGCGCACGACCAGCGCGTCGACCGCGATCGCGCGATCCGGGCAGCAGATGACCGGGTTGACGTCGATCTCGCCGACTTCGTCCACGAGGTCCGCCGCCAGCTCAGAGACAGCGACGATGATGTCCGCGAGGCGGTCGAGGTCGATGCCCGGCGCGCCGCGGAAGCCCGTGAGCAGCCGGGAGCCCTTCAGCCGCGCGATCATATCCCGCGCCTGGCGCCGCCCCACGGGCGCGAGCTCGACGGCCGTGTCGCGCATCAGCTCCACCATGACGCCGCCTAGCCCCACCAGCACCAGCGGGCCGAAGGTCGGGTCTAGCCGGCCGCCGACGACCACTTCGACGCCGGCGGGGATCATGGGCTGGACCAGCACGCCGCCGATCCGGGGCGCGGGCTCATGGCGGCGGGCGGCCTCCGTCACCTCCGCGAAGGCCTGGCGGACGGCACCCGCGTCGGCGATGCCCAATCGCACCACCCCCGCCTCGGTCTTGTGGGCGATGTCCGGGGACTCGACCTTCAGCACGACCGGATAACCGAGCGCCGCGGCCGCGGCGACTGCCGCCTCGGCGTCCTGGACCACCCGGTCCGTTGCGACGGGTACGCCATAGGCCGCCAGCACGCCCTTGGCCTCGCGCTCGGTCAGCCGCTCGCCGGCCAGCGCGAGCAACCGGCGCGCCTCGGCAGCCGCGGGGTTGGGCGCGCCGCGACGCGGCCGTGGCAGCGGCGCCGAGAGCCTTCGCTCCCGCTCCAGCCAAGCGGCCAGCGTGCGGAACGTTCCCTCTGTGGAGTTGAACAAGGCGATGTGCGGGTTCGCCTCGCATTCCGCGGCGCCCGGTCCCTCGCGCCAGCCGGAGACCCAGCAGTAGCAGACCGGCTTGCCCGACTGGGCCCCCAGCTCAGCGAACATGGCGACGCTCTGCGGCGTGCCCGGGTTCATGATGCTGGTCGCCGTGACCACCAGCGCGGCGTAGGCCGGGTCGGACAGCAGGGCGCCTGCGCAGGCCGAGTAGGAAGCCGGGTTCATGGAGACCTGGGCCGTGACGTCGCAGGGATTGCCGGCGTTGCCGAAGTCAGGGACGTTGGCGTCCAGCACCGCCTGCGTGCCGGGCGACGGCTGCGGCATCGGCACGCCGAACTTCTCGGCCTTGTCGAGGTCGATAACGATCGCACCGCCTGACGCCGCCACCGCGGCGACCCCCGCGGCCTTCGGGCGCCCCGCCTTGGCCAGGAAGCTCGCCGTCCCATAGAGGTCTTCCAGGTTGTCGACGGTGATCACTCCCAAGCGTCGGCACACCGCTTCCAACGCGGCGTTGGATCCGGCCAGGGTGCCAGTGTGGGACATGGCGGCGGCGGCGGCGCGCTCGCTGGTCGCGATCTTGTAGAGCACTAGCGGCTTGTCCGCTGCCAACGCCCGCTCGGCCGCCTCGATGAAGCGCTCGCCGTCTCGGAACCCCTCGGCGGCGCAGGCGATCACCCGGCAGCCCGGATCCTCGGCCAGATAGCTCACGTAGTCGCAGACATCAACGTCGCAGCTGTTGCCGCACGAGAGATAGTGGCTGTAGGCGCCGCCGCGGTCGGCCGCCTGGGTGATCGCCTGCCCGAGCCCGCCCGACTGCGAGACGATTCCGACCGGGCCGATGGCGGGCGGCCGCTCGCCGTAGCTGGACGAGAAGGTCAGGCCGGCGCGGGTGACGTTGTTGACCAGCCCCATGCAGTTCGGGCCGACGATGCGCATGCCCGCCTCGGCGGCGATGGCCGCAAGCCGGTCCTGCAGGGCGATGCGCTCGGACCGACCGGTCTCGGCGAACCCGGAGGCGTAGATCACGCAGGCGCCGACGCCGGCGGCCGCGCAATCGGCGACCACCGCCTCCACGCGCTCCAGCGGGACCGCGAGAATGGCGCAGTCGACCGGCTCGGGCAGCTGGCCCACGGCCGGCACGCAGGCCAGGCCGTGCAGCGCCTCGGCGCCGGGGTTCACACCCCAGATCCGGCCGCCGAAACGCCGCAGGTTCCGCGCCGTGCGCGCCCCGAAGGAAGCCTCGTTGCGCGACAGTCCGACCACCGCGACCGAGCCCGGATCGATCAGCCGTCGCAGCGCCTCGCGGCCGTACACAGCCCGCCGGAAGGTCGTCTGCGCCAACGGTTTACGCCGTCGCGTTGGGCGTCAGCTCCAGCCCCTCGAGCCTGCCTGTCGCGCGCCATTCCTCGAGCAGCTTGGCGAAAGCGGCGGCGCCCGGCGCATAGGGGCTGTTGGCGGCGGAGCGCATCGAGGGCCGCCCCTCGTTGTTCTGGTAGCTCGGCGTGCATTCCTCCAGGAAGCTCATGCGCCGCACCGCGAGCGAGACGATGGTCTGCACCCAGGCGTCTTCGGCTTCCTGAGAGGGCTCGATCGTCTTCAGGTCGTGATCGATGCCATACTTGACGATGTAGGCGATATTCTTGGCCTGCAGGCTGATGGCGTGCGGGAAATTCGGCGTGAACGGCATCTGCGAGTTGCCGATCACGAAGCAGTTCGGAAAGCCCCGGCTAATCACCCCGTGCAGGGTCGCCACGCCGTCTCGCCACTTCTCGCTCAAAGAAAGGCCGCCACGCCCGTAGAGCTCGTAGCCGGAGCGATGGGTATAGGCGGTGCCGACCTCAAAGCCGGTGGCGTAGATCAGGCAGTCGATCTCGTAGGCCTTGCCATCGACCACGACTGCATTCTCGGTGATCCGCTCCACCCCGCGGCCGTGGGTATCCACCAGGGTCACGTTCGGGCGATTGAAGGTCTCATGGTAGTCGTCGTGGAAGCAGGGCCGCTTGCAGAACTGGTTGTACCAGGGCTTCAGCGCCTCGGCGGTCGCCTTGTCCTTGACGATCGACTCGATGCGCCGCCGGATCTGCTCCATCTTGCTGAAGTCGGCCAGCTGCAGCAACACCCGGCGGTTGCGGCTGCCGCGCGGCGCCTTCTCGGCCAGTTTCAGCATATGGCGGATCAGGTCGGTCCAGCCGTCGGCGACCATGTCCACATCCTGGACACCGCCGTTCACCAGGATGTTGAAGTTCTCCATCCGCTCTTCCTGCCAGCCCGGCGGAAGGCTCTTGAACCAGGCGGCGTCCGTCGGACGGTTGCCGCGCGCGTCGACCGAGGAGGGGGTGCGCTGGAAGACGTAGAGCTGCTTGGCTGCGGCGCCCAGGTGCGGAACGCACTGCACGGCGGTGGCGCCTGTCCCGATGATGCCGACGCGCCTGTCGGCGAGCCCGGTCAGGTTGCCGTTGGAATCCCCGCCCGTGTACGCGTAGTCCCAGCGGCTGGTGTGGAACGAGTGGCCCTTGAACGTCTCGACGCCGGGGATGCCGGGCAGCTTCGGCCGGTTGAGCAGGCCGTGCGCCATGCAGACGTAGTGGGCGCGGATGGCGTCGCCATGATTGGTGTGGATGATCCAGCGGAAGATATTCTCGTCCCAGCGCAGCTCCGTCACCTGGGTCTGGAAGCAGACATCGCGATATAGATCGAAGCGCCGCGCGATCGACTTGCTGTACTCGAGGATCTCCGGCGCCTTCGAGTACTTCTCGACCGGCATGTAGCCGAGCTCTTCGAGCATCGGCAGGTATATGTACGATTCGATATCGCAGGCTGCGCCAGGGTAGCGATTCCAATACCAGGTGCCGCCGAAGTCGCCGGCGACCTCGATGATGCGGAGATCCTGGACGCCCGCCTTGCGCAGGTTGGCGGCGACCAGCAATCCGCCGAAGCCGCCGCCCAGCACCGCCACCTCAACCTCGTCGGTGAGCGGCGCGCGCACGATCTTGTGGTCCGCGTAGGGGTCGTCGAGGTACCGTTCGAACTCACCGCCCTCGATGTACCGATACTGCGCGATGCCGTCGTCACGCAGGCGGATGTCCCGCTCGTGACGATACTTCGCTCGCAGCTGGTCGGGGTCGAATCCGAGGTCATCGGGCGAGAGCCCCGCCCCGATGGCCTCAGCGGTCAGGCTGTCTTCCTCGGCCTGCGCCATGGGTGTTCCTCACAAGTGTCAGGGCCAGTCGGCCACGCGCGCTGACAAACTTCAACCTCGAACCCTTCACGCCTTCTGGCGGCGTGGCGGGCGGCGGCGGGGCGCGCCGCTCGGCGGCGACGCCTGGCGCGAGCCGCTCCGGTCAGCCCGCCGCCTCGAACGGCGGCTTGAATTTCTCTGGCATCTCTCTATCAACTAAACAAGTTATATTTGACGAAGGTTCGGGGCGGACAGGGGGCCTCGCCGCATGAGCGCTGGAGACCCCGAGAGGCCGGTGCGCGGAACGCGGGCAGGGGCCCGCCCGCGGCGGTATGGCTCCGCCGCGGGCGCGGTCTAAGGCGGATGCGGAGCCGGCTCGTGCAGAGGGACGGGTCGGGTCGGCCTGTCGCTAGCCGTGCTCTCCGGCGCGCTGGGGCCGCTGATCGTCGCGATGATGTGGCTGCTGGGCCGGGTGATGGCGGCCCCGCACGCGTCGCCGCAGGCGCGGTTTCCAGACTTGGCCGCGGCACCCGCGGCCGAAGCACCGGTCTGAGGCGGCGCATGACGGCCCGAGGAGGGAACTGAGCATGTCCGTCCAGACAACGCCGGCCGTCGCGACGCTTAGTGGCGCGCCGCTGCCGCGCGTCCTGGCGTTCGCCACCATGGCCGCGCCCACCGCCGCCCTGGCGGTGGTCACGAACGTCTACCTGCCGCGCTACTACGTCGGCCTCGGGCTCAGCTTCATCGTCGTCGGCGCCGCGATCACCGGCATAAGGCTGATCGACCTCTGCTTCGACCCGCTGCTCAGCCTGGTCATGGACCGCACCAAAACCCCGATCGGCCGATACCGTCCGTGGCTGATCCTGGGCGCGCCGATCGTGATGCTGGCGATCCACATGCTGCTGACGCCGGGAGCCGGGCTCACGCCGGGCTACATGATGGTCTGGTTGCTCGTAATCGGCGCCGGAACCTCGATGGTCTCACTGGGCCAGGCCGCCTGGGCCTCGGTGCTGGCCACCAGCTACAACGACCGCTCGCGGGTCTACGGCTGGGTGCAGGGCCTGAGCGCCGTCGGCCAGATGAGCATCCTGCTGCTGCCGCCGATATTCACCGCCGGCGCTGTGGTGCTGGGCAAGGCTGACAGCATGCCGGCGATCGGTTGGATACTGGTGATCGCCCTGCCCGTCTGCCTGCTCATCTGCACCGCGTTCACGCCGGAGCGGCGGGCGACGCTCGTGGAGCGTCCGAGGTTCTCGCTGCCCGACATGGTGTCCGCCGTCTCGCGCCCGGCGGCGCTGCGCGCCATCATCGCCGACTTCCTGATGTCGCTGGCGCCCGGCGCGGCGGCACCGCTCTACGTCTATTTCTTCCACGAAGCCAAGGGCTTCACCGCGTCCGAGATCAACGTCGCGCTGGTGGTGACCATCCTCGGCAGCGCGGTCGGCGCGCCTGTCTGGGCCCGGATCGCACGGCGCTTCAACAAGCACAGGACGCTGCAGTTCGCCTGCGTCTGCTACGCCGCCTTCCACGCCAGCGTCGTAGCGCTGCCGCGCGGCCAGTTCGTGCTGACCGTGGCCGCGATGGCCGCCGTCGGCTTCTGCAGCGCCGCGCTGGTGCCGCTGGTGCGGGCGATGGTGGCCGACATCTCCGACGAAGTGCGGCTGGAGCGCGACCAGAACCTCACCAGCCTGCTGTTCTCGATGGTGACCACCACCCAGAAGGTCGGCGCGACGATCACGGTGTTGTTCGTTTTCCCGGTCCTCGCCTTCGTCGGCTACAACGGCAAGGAGGGCGCGGTGAACACACCCCAGTCCATCGTCGGGCTGGAGATGTGCTACCTGCTGATCCCCATGCTCGCCGTGCTCGCCGGCGGGGCGATGTTCTTCGGCTACAAGCTCAGCCCCGAACGCCACGCCGCCGTGCGCCGCGAGCTGGAAGCGCGCGACGCCGCCGCGCTGCAGGCCGCGCCGCCGCTGGCGAGCTGAGCCATGCGCCACCCCATCCAACCCACCGCCGACCCCGCGCCGGCGCGTCGCAACGAGCGGACCTGAAGGAGGAAGCCATGCCCGATCCAAACTATGGAAAGATCACCGACGAGCGAGTCGAGGCGCTGCGCTCCCGGATCGGCCTCGATCTCGATCCGGACAACTACCTGCCCCTCGATCCCGAGGTCGCCAGGACATGGAAGCCGAGGAGCACCGGTTTCGTCCACGAGCTGACGGAGGACACCAGCCGGCACTTCGTCAACGGCTATGGCGACGACAATCCGCTCTACTGCGACCCGGACTACGGGCCGACGACCCGCTGGGGACGGATGATCGCCGCGCCTACGATCATCTGGGCCTTCGCCGGCGATATCGACCCGCCCCGCCCGCTGAAGCCCGAGGTCGCCGAGAAACTGAAGGGCGATCCCTTGCGCGGCGTCGGCGAGCTGCAGGCCAACGTGGTCTACGAGTGGTACCGGCCGATCGGCCACCACGACCGCATCTACACCCAGCGGGCATTCGTCGGGCTGGCCGACAAGACCAGCTCCTGGGGGGGCCGAGCCATCCACGTCACCCGCTCGACGGTCGGGGTCAACCAGGACCGCCAGGTCACCCACCTGCTGCGCGGCATGTGGATACGCGGAGAGCGGCGGCCCGTGTCCGAAGTCAGCGAGCCACAGCCGAAGCCGGACCCCTATACCGACGAGCAGCTGGCCGAGATCGACGCCTGCTACGCCGCCGAGGTCGCCACCCGCCGCGGGGCCAAGACCCGCTACTGGGAAGACGTGGAGGTCGGCGAGCCCTTGCCGACCCTGGTCAAGGGTCCCATCCGGGTGACCGACCTGATCCTCTTCCACGCCGGCTTCGGCCAGTCGTTCCCGACCTTCGCCCACCGCCTGGCCTACGAGACCCGCAAGAGCACGCCGGGCCTCTATACCCGCAACGCCCTGAACGTCTGGGACATCGTCCAGCGGATGCACTGGGAGGAGGACTGGGCGCACAAGGTGGGCGCCGCCACGGTCTACGACTACGGCGCGATCCGCGAGACCTTCCTCTCGCACCTGGTCACCAACTGGATGGGCGACGACGGCTTCCTGCGGCGGCTGCACGTGCAGCACCGCAAGTTCAACTTCGCCGGCGACGTCAACTGGCTGAGGGGCCGCGTCGCGGAGAAGAAGATCACCGACGAGGGCGCCGAGGTGCATCTCGACATCCGCATCGAGAACCAGCGCGGCCTGTGCCTGACGCCCGGCAACGCCGTGGTGCTGCTGCCGTCGCGGGCGCGCGGCGGCCCGGTGAAGGTGCCCGATCCGCCGGGCGCGGACACTGTCTCGCTGCTGCGCCATGAGGTCGAGGTGCTGCGCGCCGAAAACGGGGGCTGAGTCCCGCGATCACATTCAACCGGCCACGGCCGATCGGAGGAACTTCCATGAACGTCGCCGAAGCGATCGAGACCATCGACATCAAGCACCTCGATAAGCTGTTCATCGGCGGTGCCTGGGTGGCCCTTCGTCGGACGGCAAGATCGAGGTGGTCTCGCCGATGACCGAGGAGGTGATCTTCAGGGTGCCAGAGGCGCGCGAGGCCGACATGGACCGGGCCGTCGCCGCCGCCCGCCAGGCGTTCGACAAGGGACCGTGGCCGAAGCTCACGCACGCCGAGCGCGCGGCCTACCTGAGCCGGCTCGGCGCCGGCCTGAAGGCGCGCGGCGAAGAGCTGGGGCATGTCTGGACCAACCAGATCCATCGACTTAGGCGGCTTCAAGCATTCGGGCGTGGGACGCGAAGGCGGCCGGGAAGGGCTGTTTCCCTACCTCGAGCCAAAGACCCTGCTGCCGGAAGGCGCGCCCCGAGAATAGGCCGCAGTTGGGGAGGGGAGCGAACAGCGAAGAGCGGATCTTGTCGACCGAAGCCGCAAGCCCCCCGCCCCCTGCGGCTTCGCGCCGGCGCCGGAGTCCTTGGGTTGCGCGACGCGCCCAGAGCGGGGCGCTATCAGGCGCAGCGCGCGGCTCGCGTTGCGGCGGTGGGTGAACTCTGTAGCGCGGCTACCAGGTCGTAGGCCCCGCTGCCGATCATGCGACCGCGGGTATCGCGGCGAGGAGCCACCTCGCGAGGGCTCAGGCGCTCAATCCGGTAGTGAGCGATGCGGTCCAGGGCATCCATTGGGTTGCGTCCCAGGCGCTTCGCGATCGATGGAACACTCTTCCCCAGTAGTTTTCCGACGAGGCCGCCTATGTCGTCCAAGTTCCTCCTCGACCGCGATTGGACTATGCCGGTCCGCTATCCCGACCCGGCGGTCGAGATCCTCGATCGCCGCTTCGCCCGCTACCGCCTGGGCAGCGCCGCGGTGGAGCGGCTATGGACTGGCGCGCGCTGGGCCGAGGGGCCGGTCTGGTTCGGCGACCACCGCTGCGTGATCTTCAGCGACATTCCCAACGACCGGATGCTGCGCTGGAGCGAGGAGAGCGGCCAGGTCACCGTCTTTCGCCAGCCGTCGCTCAACGCCAATGGCAACGCCCGCGATGCCCAGGGCCGGCTGCTCACCTGCGAGCACCGGTCCCGGCGGGTCACGCGCACCGAGCCAGACGGGACCGTCACGGTGCTGATCGACCGCTTCCAGGCGCGCCGGCTGAACGCGCCGAACGACATCGTCACCCACCCGGACGGCGCGATCTGGTTCACCGATCCGGGGTACGGCCTGCACTGGCACTACGAGGGCGACAAGGGCGAGTTGGAGCTGCCGACCCGCACCTACCGCCTCGATCCGCAGACCGGCGAGGCCAGCGTGGTCGACGAGAGCTTGGTGAAGCCCAACGGGCTGGCGTTCTCGCCCGACTACAGCCTGCTCTACGTCGCCGACACGGGCGCCTCACACAAGCCCGGCCACCCGAGGCAGATCCACGTCTTCGACGTCGTGGATGGCCGCACCCTCTCCGGCCCCCGGGTCTTCCACGACTTCGGGCAGGCCGGCAGCCCCGACGGCTTCCGCGTGGACAGCGACGGCAACGTCTGGGCCGCGGTGAGCTGGGGCGGTCCCGCAAACGACGGCGTGCGGATCATCGCCCCGGACGGCGAGCCGATCGGCACCATCCACCTCCCGGAGGGCGCCGCAAACCTCTGCTTCGGCGGCGCCAAGCGCAACCGCCTCTTCATCGCTGGCTCCCAATCGCTGTACGCCCTCTACGTGGACGCCCAAGGCATGCCCTGGCGCTGAGGGGCCGCTTCGCAGACGCCGGCGGTCGCGACGCACCTATCGGCCTACCCCGACTCGAGCACGGCGGGCGAGATTCAGGCTCACCTCCTCGCCATGCTTCGTCGTTACTGTCGCGGCGACGATCCGCGCCCACCCCAATGACCTCGCCGGCGCTGCCGCCCGCGAGCCTTTTGGACGCCTACTACCGCTACATCGACGCTGGCCCCGAAGCCGAGCGTGGTGGTGATCCACAACATGAACGAGCGACGCGGATATGGCGCGCTACGGGGCGAGGTCCGGCGTGTGGCCACCCGTGGTGGCGGTGGCGGCGCGGCGGGTCTCGGCCAAGGCGGCGGCGGCGCGCTCGTTGGTCATGATTTTCTGCATGATTGCCTGGCCGGCGCGCTCGAACGACTCGCGGTGCCCGGCCACGTACTGGCGCGAGGTCCGGTAGCCTTCGAGCAGCCCGTTGACCTCAGGGACCACGTGGCGCGCCACCAGGTCCCAGCTCCTCAGAGTGTTCTCGCGGCTGGCCCAGTCGTGGGCGAAGCCGATCACCGTCCCGAATCCGCCGCTGATCTCCTGCAGGCGGCGGATGTTCGCCACGAGATCATCCGGCGTGCCGATGACGCTGGCCGCGCCCTCGGCGAAGGCCGTCTTGTCCACCGCCTCGTCGGGCGATCCATACGCCACCGCGCCCGCGCGCATCAGAGTGCCGACGTTGTATTCGTTGTGCCAGCGCATCAGGCCCTCGCGCGCCTGGGCCCGGGCTTCCTCACGGGTCTCGGCGATGTGCCAGGTCATCACGACGCGCCAGTTGCGTCGGTCCACAGTCTGGCCGTGCTTGGCGGCCGATTCCTCGGCGAAGCTCCACTGCGTCGGCAGGCGAAGAGGCCCGCCGTGGACATCGAGCCGATCGAAA
>Ga0209415_10001026_pt1 | contig 53048 bp, 43 predicted proteins | sample PeaSoiSIISIP2007_FD_187696 | JGI IMG/M metagenome (GOLD analysis project Ga0209415, IMG submission 187696) | Peat soil microbial communities from Weissenstadt, Germany - SII-SIP-2007 (SPAdes) (version 2) | ecosystem: Environmental > Terrestrial > Soil > Wetlands > Peat | place: Germany... | reverse complement strand
TCTGTTCAGCCGGCCACTGCCTGTGGAAACCTTCGAAATGTTCCTCTCTCAAACAAGCCACCGTTTGATTTAGTTCGCTTGAAGAGAGAGAGACTTGTCATTGCGAGTTCCAGACCGGCCACCAGACGGCGCGAAACTCGCTATGACAGATCTTTAGCTCAACAGCGCAAGCGATCGCGGTCAGGCAATCTCGGTGTACATGCTCGCCCGGGCTTTGCAAACCGGACATTGATCAGGGACATCGCCGATCACCGTATGGCCACAGACCTTGCAAACATGGATGCCGCCTTCCGGCAAATCCTTGCCGTCTTCCACGGCGCCGAGAGCGTCCGTGAAAAGACCGTGATGCACTATCTCCACATCCAGCGCACGCTTCATGGACAATGCCGCCACTTTAGCCCCTTCCGCTTCGGCGGTCGCCAGAAAGCCGGGATACATCTCCTGGAATTCATGCGCTTCCCCGGCAATGGCATCTTTTAGATTCTCGGCCGTCGCCTTGACCCCACCCATGGCCCGGAGATGAGCATGCGCGTGAATCGTTTCCGCTGCCGCCACCGCGCGAAACAGCTTCGCCACCTGCGGCAGTCCGTCTTTGGCCGCAGCTTCGCCATAGGCGAGATATCTCCGGTTCGCTTGGCTCTCTCCGGCGAAAGCTTCCGCAAGATTTTGATTCGTCTTCATTCTTCTCACCTCTGTCTTTAACCTTACAAATCCTGTGGCATCGTAGAACATCCGCCGCACAAAAGACAATCCGACGACCACCGCTGTTTTTGCGACCGCGACTCCGGATCGCACGCGAGCCTCGGCGGGATCGCCAACCAATTGGAACGCGACTTGATACGACCGGCCTTTCAAGCCTTCCGCACATTCCCCAGGAAGGCTTCGACCGATCTCTTGAGATGACTGGCCTCTTGGGCCACGGAATGGGAGGACGACAGAACTTGTTGGGCTGCCGAACCGGTATCCGCCGCGGCGATCTTGACCTCTCCGATAATCGCCGAAACCTGCTGCGTCCCTGTCGCCGCCACATGGATATTGCGCGCGATTTCTCCGGTTGCCGCCGATTGTTCCTCCACCGCCGAGGCGATGGACGCGGCAATGTGGTTAATCTCGTTAATGCGCTGGACGATGTCGCCGATCGCCGAAACGGCGTCCTCGGTCGCCGTCTGCACAGCGCCGATCTGCACGCCGATCTCCTCCGTCGCCTTGCTTGTCTGATTGGCCAAGGATTTTACTTCGTTCGCCACCACGGCGAATCCCTTCCCCGCTTCTCCAGCCCTTGCCGCCTCGATGGTCGCATTCAGCGCGAGGAGATTGGTTTGGCTGGCTATGTCATTGATCAGCCTGACCACGTCCCCGATACGCCCCGAATTTGCCACGAGACTTTGGACTGTCTGATTTGTGCGGTCGGCCTGATTCGACGCAGCCTGGGAAACCTGGCTCGACCGGGCCACCTGACGCGCTATTTCCTGAATCGAGGATGCCAATTCCTCTGCCGCCGATGCGACGGTCTGAACACTTCCCGTCGCCTCCTCTGTGGCGCTGGCGACCGTCGTCGCCTGCTGGCTGGCTCGTATGGAGTTGGTCGTCATCGCTTGAGCCGTCGTTTCCAACTCGGCAAGATCACCAGCAATGCCGTCGAGCATGCCAGACACCAAACTGTCAAAACCGTTGGTCAATTCCTCGATTTTTCGAGCTCTCGTTTCGCGCGCCACATGTTCGGCCGTACGCTCGGCCATGAGTTTGGCCGCTTGGCGACTATGATCACGCCAAACCACGGCAGCCCGCCCAAGCTCGCCGATCTCGTCTGGCCGGTTCGCGCCGACGATTTCGACGTCAAGATCGCCCTCCGCCAATTGCAACATTGTATGCTTGATACTCTCCAACGGCTGGCTGATGCTGCGGGCCAGTCGCCGACCAAAGAACAAGGCGATGGCGGCAATGGCGGCAACGAGCAGACCAAAAATCATCATTCTGTTCGCGAAAGCGGAATGAAGATCGTCAGTCAGCACACCGGTCCCGATAACCCAATCCCATGGCTGGAAGTAAACCGAATAACCAATCTTGTCGTCAGCCGGACTCTGAGGGGCACTCGTACGGGGCCAACCGTACCGGACGAACTGCGGCGGCGTTGCCTGGGCGCCTTTGACCACCTCGCGAATGACATAGGCGCCGTTGCTATCCCGAATATCGGCGCCGCTCTTTCCAACGAGATTTTTGTTGGCGTGAACCTCATTGATCAGCGTCGAAGTCCATACCCATAAATATTCACTGCCGTTATAGCGAATGGCGCCGATCGCGAAACGAGCTCTTTCCTTCGCCTCGTCTTCACTCATCTCGCCCCTTTGCGCCCGCTCATAGTAGCCCCTGGCGATACTGCCGGCGCTCTCGGCGATGAAGCGGACACTGTTCATCCGCTGCCCGAACAGGGCGTCATCCAAAAAATAGCCGCCGATTGCCGCAACCAATCCAGCGGAAATAATTGAAATAAAAGACAATATTGAAATACGCGTCCGCAAAGAAAAAAATATTAAACTCATAACCATCCCTTTTGGAAAAATCAAAATATTTTCAAAAAATCTGAAAATTTTTCACAATTAAATTTTATTATATCAAATAAAATACCTCATTCCGTGTTTAATTTTTGTGTCAAAAACAGGTTGGCACGACCTTTCACGAAAAGAGACTTAATTTCTCTACCACTTTTAGAAAAAATTCTATACGAAGAACAAGATAACTTTCATGCTAAAATTAAATGACTGATATTCCATAATTTTACACGCCATGGTATGTGCGCATTCTTCATTACATTAAGTTAATATTTGATAACATATTGCGAACAGCAAATCTTCAGGCAGCCCCGCCACGGCTCGGTGGCGAATGCCCAAGGTTCTTTATGCTGCACTGCAACATATGATTTACCTCTGCGCTGGATTGGCATATCATCCCCGCCAACGAGGAACAACGCGACCGTCGTCGGTGCGTTACAACTGGGGACCATGATGTTCGACAGAAGAGCCCTCTCCCTTTCGCTCCACGCCTTACACAATTCCGACCTCAGGGCCGGTAAGGATGGAGAGATCTTGACGGATGCCATCGGCAAGATCATCGACGCCATAGAAGCCAGCCCGTCCGGCCTCAGCGAGGATGATAGCCGGCATTTGATCGAAGCGATCGAGGCGCTGACCGAAGGTCAGGAGTTTCGCGCCCGCTCCAGCATCCTGCTGATCCTCGACGGCGCCGAAGCCGGGACAGGCATTGGCCATCGGCCTGCGCTGACCTTGGCACAACTGCGTGACAAACTGATGGCCCTCGCGTCTTAGAACCGGATGGTTTTAGGTCGAATCGCCAAGAACGCTTCGACCTAAAAGCTTCAATCCGCCTCTCTTCGATAAGATAGACGTGATGCGTATTCCCATCACAGTTTCGACATGCGCTCGTCCAAAAAGACCGACAGCCGGGAATCGGTGTAGTCGTCGATGACGAGAGCCGCTCCGGCGCTCATCAAGGCCTCGGCAGGTTGCGTCGTCATCAGACCGACCGTCGAAATTCCAGCACCCGCCGCGGCACGAACGCCCAACGGCGTATCTTCGAAAGCCACGGCTTGGTCGGCGGAGATTCCCAGCTGGGCTAAGGCCGCCTGATAGGGCATGGGATCCGGTTTGCCGCGCGCAACCATGCCGCCACTGATTCGGACCAAAAACCGCTCGGCGATACCAAGGGCCGCCAATGCCGCCGCAACATTTTCACCGGGCGCGTTGCTGACCACACCGAAAGCCAAATCACGGGCCGTCGCCCAATCGATCAACGATTGGATTCCGGGAATGGCGGACGCCTTTTTTGCGAGCATCTGGCGAAACGCCGCTTCCTTCTCGTCGGCAATACGTTGGTGTTCCTCGACCGACAGGAGGGGAAACAGCGTCCGGCAGATGTCGGCGTTGGAATGGCCGGACATGTGGCTGTCGAAGAAGGCCTGATCGAAAACAACCCCATATTTTTCCGCCGCCGCCAGGAAGGCACGGAAATGTTGGGGATCACTATCGATCAAAGTACCGTCGAGATCGAACAAAAGAGCTTGAAGGGACATCGGAAGGACCAGATTACAGGAGGAGAAGCCTTGAGCGGTGCTGCCTACACCATTCACCAGAAACCGACCACCATTGATTTCGCTGTTCCCTCCTATTTCGGTCGAGAACGGCGCATTTCCACCCTTCCTTTCGCACAAAGGAACGGGAAATGAGCCGCGAAATCGGATCCAATTCGGTGCTATTTTCCGAATGTCCTCAAATGGGGATTTCGAAGACTGTGTATCTCCCGTTGATTGGATGCGGTAAAACCTGAAAAACCACCGCTAGAAAGAGGGCTCCGTGGCATGCGTATTAAAAGTTTAACAACGAGACTGTTCACCCTCGTCGGTTTAAGCGCAATCGGCCTTGTTGTCCTTGCAATCTCAAGCGCGGTGATGGTGGAAAGGCAGATGCAGGACGCGGCGATCGCCAAAACCGCCAGCCTGGTCCGTGTCGCCCAGTCGGTCGCCCAGTCGTTCCGGGAGCGCGCCGTCAAAGGCGAATTCGACGATGCCAAAGCGCAGGAATTGGCGAAGATGGCAATCCGTGGCATGCGCTTCGACGACGGTGAATATTTCTTCGTCTACAACTACGAAGGAACCAACATCGTTCATGGATCCAAGCAGGAACGGGAAGGGAAGAACTTCCTGTCCTCCAAAGATCCCAAAGGATATGCCTACATTCCGGATATGATCCAGCTTGCCAGAAATGGCGGCGGACATCTCTATTACTGGTTCGCCCGCCCAGGAACCAATCAGGCTGCCCCCAAAGTGTCATCGACGATTGCCTATGAGCCCTGGGGCTGGGTGATCGGAACGGGTGTCTATATCGACGACATCGAACAAGCCTTCCGAACCGTCATGGTAAAATTCGGCGCCATCTGCGCCTTGGTGATCCTTCTGGTTTCCGCCGTGGCGATCTTGATGGCAAAAAGCATTTCGCGACCGATCAATCTCCTGGCGGACGTGACCGGGCGCATCAGCGCGGGCGACTTCACCGTCGCCGTGCCGAGTTCCGACCGCAGTGACGAGATCGGGAAACTCGCCAAGGCGATTCTGATCCTGCGTGATGAAGCCGGCACCGCGGAGCAATTGCGCCAGGACCAGGAACAGGCGCGATCCGACGCCGAGCGGGATCGGCGAGCAGCGATCCTCGCCTTGGCTGACAATCTGGAATCGAGAGTCAAGGGTATCATCGATGACGTGGTCTCCGCTGTCGATGAAAATGGAGGCTCGGCGCGCTCCATGGACCGCGTGGCGAGCGAGGCGGCCGAGGCGGCATCCTCGGCGGCCCACATCACGACGCAAGTTTCGTCCAATATTCAGACCGTGGCCGTTTCGGCAAGCCAACTCATGTCTTCGATCGAAGAGATCGGCAGCCAAGTTCGGGACTCGACGGCGATTTCGGCACAGGCCGTGGAAAAGACGGGACAAGCCAACGTCAGAATCCAAGGCCTCAACGAGGCGGTTTCGCGGATTGGCGACATCGTAAAGCTGATCGACGACATCGCCAGCCAGACCAACCTGCTGGCACTGAATGCCACCATCGAAGCGGCACGCGCCGGCGAAGCAGGCAAAGGGTTCGCCGTGGTTGCCAACGAGGTCAAGCATCTGGCCAGTCAGACGGCGAAGGCGACGGGCGATATCGCCGAACAGATCGACGCGGTCCGCGGCGCAACGCAAGAGGCGGTCGGAACGATTGAAGACGTCACCGAGGTCATCAATACGATGAACCAAGCGATGGCGGCGATCGTCACCGCCGTGTCCCAACAATCCGCGGCAACCGACGACATCGGACATAACGCGACGCAGGCCGCCGATGGGGCCAGGCAAGTCTCCGGGTTCGTCGAGACGCTGGTCGATGTCACGGCCAAAGTCGGCACCGCCGCCACCACCGCGTCCAACGCCTCATTGAAGGTGGGGTCCCACTCCGCCGCATTGCGCGACGAGATACGGGGCTTCCTGGCCAATGTGCGAAGCTGAGACCGAAGAGGCGCTAAAGTCAACGGTCATGAGCCAATCGTTTGCCGGCCTTCGCAGCGACACAGGGGAGATAATAGCCGTCTTGCCAGGGTATTGCCCGTTCCCAGTTGACATTGCCTGCGATAGTCTCTTCTGAAAATCGAACGGGTGTCGCGGGCGATCCTGATCGTGATCGCCAGACTCCGGCAAACACTTAAGGACTGATCGATGAACAACGCCCCTTTGTTTCGCGGCACGATTTCTCCGGTTCCCACCATCTGGACAACCGAAGGACAGCTGGATCCCGTCGGCATGGGAAACATGCTGGATTTCGTCATCAACGGCGGTGCCGATGTCGTGTTCTGTTGCGGCAGCGCTGGTGAATTCAGTCAGATGAACGACGCCCAGCGGCGAGAGGTGGCCGAATTCACGGTCAAACATGTCGCGGGCCGCATACCGGTGCTGGTCGGCATCGCCTCCTGCAGCACCGATATGGCGATCGAATTCGGGCTGCACGCCAAAAAAATCGGCGCCGACGGTGTCGTAGCGGTCAATCCCTTTTACGCCATCTTATTGCCGGACAACATCGCGCTGCATTTCCGACGTCTGGCCGCAGCCCTCGATTTACCGATCATTCTCTACAATTTTCCGGCACTGACCGGGCAGGATTTGTCGCCGGCGATGATCCTTTCGCTGGCGCGGGAGTGTCCGAATATCGTGGGCGTGAAAGATACCACCGACACCTCGCGCCATATCCGCGACGTTATCGCCGCGGTGAAGCCCGTCCGACCGGATTTCGGGGTCTATGCCGGCTTCGACGAATATATGCTGGAAACGCTGATCATGGGCGGCGACGGCGGCTTCCCCTCGGCGCTCAATTTTGCCCCTCACATTCCCGTCGGACTATGGAAGGCGTTCCAAGCCAAGGATGGCGCCAAGCTCATAGAATTGCAGCGGCTTTTGTGCTTGTGCCCGCCGATGTTCAGCCTCGAATCGCCCTTTTACGCCGTGGTGAAAGAAGCGGCGAAACTGGCTGGAGTGAAGATTTCCACCCATGTTCTGCCGCCGGCCGTCCCCTTAAGCGACGCCAAGCGGGACAAGGTCAAGGAAACCCTGCGCCAACTCGCTGTGATTGACTAAGACCGTCGCTCAATTTCCAGGATCGTATATCGTCGTTTCATGGCAACCGCTTCGTCGTCCTCTTCCATGAACTTATCACGCGGCATCGCTTGGCTGATGGTCGCGGTGACGCTGTTCGTCTGCATGGACAGCGTCGCCAAATTCCTGACCACCCGCGTTTCCGTCGCTGAAATCGTGTGGGCGCGCTATGTTTTCCATCTTGGCGTCATGCTGCCGATGTTCCTGTGGTATGGACCGCGACGCCTCGTCGTTACGTCACGCCCTTGGCTGCAGATCACACGCTCGCTGATGCTTCTGGCCGTCACATGGTTGTTCAATCTGGGATTTCGCCATCTCCCTCTGGCCACGGTCACCGCCATCGGATTCGCCACGCCGCTGTTCGTCACGGCGCTGGCCGTTCCTCTCCTCAAGGAAAAGGTCGGTCCTCGGCGCTGGGCCGCGGTCCTGGTCGGGTTCGTCGGCGTGTTGGTGGTCGTGCGTCCCGGTGGCGACAATTTTGACTTTGCCGTGTTCTTTCCCTTGGCCGGCGCCGTGTGCAACGCGTGCTATCAGCTGGCCACCCGGGCGCTGACCGGGCGCGACAGCGCTTTGACCACCATTTTCTGGACGGGACTGGGCGGCTGCGCGGCCATGAGCCCGGTGATGCCATGGATCTGGCAAGCTCCGGATCTTCTGGAATGGTGCCTGCTGATCCTTTACGGCGTGCTGGGGTTTTTCTCCCACTACATGCTCATTCTGGCCTACCGCCATGCCGGCGCGTCGCTGCTCGCTCCGTTTTCCTATGTGCAGTTGGTGCTGGCCATTATCGCCGGCATCATCTTCTTCCATAACGCGCCCGACCAGTGGACGGTCCTTGGAACGGTCTTGATCTGCGGCAGCGGTCTCTATGTGTGGTACCGCCAGCGACAAGTGGCGGGCATGTCCTAAAGGCCACCGACCCTCAAGCCCGAGCGGCGCCTGAGCCCACGCGGCGAGCGGAGCGAAGGCGTCATATGAAGACTTGGGCTTTGGAGCGATTATTTCGCTCCAAAGCCCAAGAGGCCGTAACGTCTCTGGGTGTCAGACTCGCTCCAACGCCAAGGCGATGCCTTGCCCGACGCCGACGCACATCGTGACCAAGGCACGCTTGCCGCCGCTCTTTTCGAGAAATTGAACGGCTGATTGAACCAGCCGCACGCCACTCATGCCCAACGGATGGCCAAGAGCAATGGCCCCACCGTAAGGATTGACCCGCGGCGAATCGTCCGCCACAGCGAAGGCCCGCAAACATGCCAGGACCTGCGCGGCAAAGGCCTCGTTCAGTTCGATCACGTCAAAATCGTCGAAGGTCAGCTGCAGGCGCGCCAGCAGTTTCCGGCAGGCCGGTATCGGCCCTACTCCCATGATTCTGGGCGGCACGCCGGCCGTCGCCATCCCCAGAATGCGGGCTCGGGGACGCAGGCCATGCTCGCGCACGGCACCGGGAGACGCGACGATCACGGCCGCTGCGCCATCATTCAATCCGGCCGCATTGCCAGCGGTCACCGTCCCGGGGGTTCGAAACGGTGTCTTTAACGCGGCCAGCCTCTCAAGAGAGGTCTCCGGCCGAGGTTGTTCGTCCGTGACGACGGACGATGGACCATTTTTCTGTTCCACTACAACCGGGACGATCTGCTCGGCCAAAATGCTGGCGGCCGCTGCCGCCCGCTGTTGGCTCCTGAACGCGAAGGCATCCTGATCGGCACGTGCGATATGGAATTCGAGGGCGACATTCTCGGCGGTTTCCGGCATCGAATCGACGCCATAAAGCGCCCGCATCAGCGGATTGATCAGGCGCCAGCCAACGGTGGTATCCTCGATGCTGGCCTGACGGGCATAAGGGCGTTCCGCCTTTGGCATGACGAACGGGGCCCGCGACATGGACTCGACGCCACCGGCGATGGCGAAGTCGATTTCGCCAGCGGTAATCGCTCGAGCCGCGCTGCCGACGGCATCCAACCCCGAGCCGCACAGGCGATTGACGGTGGTGCCGGGAACCTGAACCGGCAATCCGGCCAGCAGCGACGCCATCCGCGCCACATCACGATTGTCTTCGCCCGCCTGATTGGCGCAACCGAAATAGACCTCATCGAGCCGCGACCAATCGGCTGACGGCGCCCGCGCCATCAAGGCCCGCAAAGGAACGGCGGCCAGATCATCGGTCCGCACCTGTGCCAGAACACCACCATGGCGTCCGATCGGTGTGCGTGCGGCGTCGCAGAGGAATGCTTCCGTCATTTCAATCGTCTTCTGCCAAAAGAGAGAGGTCCACGGCGCGCGCTAGCAATTGAGGATCTTGCTTCAACTTGAATTTGGCGACGCGAAAGGTCGGCGTCTGCGGCAAGGCATCGGCAAACACCACATAGCGGGGCCATTTGATCGACGAGAGATGCCGCTTGCTCCAGGCACGAATATCCGTCGCCGTCAGACACGCCCCCTCCTTGACGACAATGGCGACCAGAATGTCTTCTTCGCCCAAATCCGAGGCAACGCCGATGACAGCAGCTTGCGCCACATCCGGATGTCCACCGATAACGCGATCCAACTCGGCGCCCGAGATATTCTCGCCACGGCGCCGAATGATGTCCTTCTTGCGCGCCACGAAATAGTAATAGCCGTCGTGATCGCGGCGCACCAAATCGCCGGTAATGAACCAGTCGTCACGAAAAGCCGCCTGGGTCTGTGGGCGATCGCGAAAGTAGCCTTTCATAACGATTGGCGTGCGGACCAGCAGCTCTCCAACCTGCCCATCAGGCAGATCGATCCCTTCGTCGTCGACGACACGCAATTCGCTGAAGCGAACATGCGGATCCGGATGACCTGCCGGCAACCCCATGCTGCCGATTTTCCGCTCCCCGGCAAAGGGCAGGTTGCAGGCCCCCGGAATCTCGGTCATGCCATAGCCTTCGATGATATGGCGAACACCAAAATCGCGGGCAAAAACCTCGGCGATTTCCGCCGTCACCGGCGCGCCGTAAACCTTGGATAAACGATGGCCCGAAATATATTCGCTGCGCGGACGACGCGCCAGAATGGTTCCGATGGCGGCGATGATATTGACCTCGGTCGCGCCTGTGCGCACCACCAACGGCCAAAATCCGGACGCGCTGAACTTTGGCGCCAAGACCAGGGAAGCGCCGGCGGCGACCGCCCCTCCCAACGAATAGAACAAGGCATTGATATGAAAGAGCGGCAAAATGCACAGCAGTCGATCGTCCGACTGCAAATACATGCGCTCGACAAAGGCCTCGCCAGCCATGACGAAATTACCCTGGGAATGCATCACGCCCTTGGGAAAGCCGGTCGTCCCCGAAGTGTACATGATCAGGCAGATATCGTCGGCCGAGCCGTCGGGTGGAAGTGCCACGTCGGGCGCCGCTTTGACCAAAAGGGTGAAACAGGGCACGGACTCGTCAGGGATGCCGAAGCTCAGGAACCATGGCGACAGGTGACGTTCGTTCGCAGCCGTCCGGGCCACCGATAAACAGGCCGGCGCGCAAACAACCGAGGAAACCGCCGCGTGCTCAAGGATATAGCCAGCTTCGGCAGCTCCGAAATCCGGATTGACCGGCACCAAAATGGCCCCAATCCGCGCCAAGGCGAAAAATAGGACGACATAAGCGTCGCAATTGCCGGACATCACCGCCACCCGATCGCCTTTGCCCAATCCCTGCGCATGCAGCATGCGCGCAGTTTGTTCGACCGCCCTCTGGAATTGCCGCCAGTTGAGGGCGACATCATGGAACATCAGGAAGGGTCGTTCGGGGTGTTCTCCCAAACGACTCGTCAAAAATGTCCATAAGGTTCCACCGTGCGGAGGAAAGGACGACAGAGTTTCAAGCGGCAATCTCACCGGTTGAGAACGATCAGACATGGACCCACCGCATGTTCGATTATCGCACATAAGTTCGCATACCGTACAAAGCTAGGCAGCGCCTCCATAACCTGTCAAGCGGAGAAATCGATTATTTTTCGCTTGACCACCTTCGCCCCTGAGCCCTAACGTGATATGCAATATTCGAACATTAGTGCGATTATCGCCCATTTTAGCGATATGCTACATGGCTGTCGATGCTGTCACGGCAGCGGACCGAACCGATCGAAAGCGCCAAACAATGCGAAAACGCAGCCGGCGCTCGCCCCACTGGGAGGACTAGGAATGAAACGCATTTTGATTGGTCTCGCTGTCCTATTGGCGAGCGTTCTGCCGGCCAAGGCCGATACAGCTTTGAAAATCGGCCTTGTCGCACCGTTTTCCGGTCCGTTCGCCGACTATGGCAAACAGATGGACGCCGGCATCAAGGCCTATTTGCACCAGCATGGCGATAGCGTCGCCGGACGCAAAATCGAGGTGATCATCAAGGACACCACCGGCCCCTCGCCGGAGATTGCCAAACGTCTCGCCCAGGAGTTGGTGGTCCGGGATCAGGTGGACTTTCTTGCCGGTTTCGGCCTGACGCCAGAAGCCTTGGCCGTGGCCGACGTTGCCACTCAGGCCAAGAAGCCGATGATCGTCATGAACGCCGCGTCCTCGGTGGTGACCACCAAATCGCCCTACATCGTCCGCTTCTCGATGGCCCTTCCCCAGGTGGTCGCCCCTCTGGCCGGCTGGGCCGCCAAGAATGGCATCAAGAAGGTCTTCACCCTGGTTTCCGACTATGCCCCCGGTATCGATTCGGAGACCGCGTTCAAAAAAGCGTTGACCGAGGCCGGCGGCGAGGTCGTCGATCAGGTCCGCGTCCCGTTGCGCAATCCGGAATTCGCCCCCTACATCCAACGCATCAAGGACAGCCAACCGCAGGCGGTCTTCGTCTTCGTGCCGGCCGGAGAGCAGGGAATCGCCTTCATGAAAGGCTTCCAGGAACGCGGTCTGGCGGCAGTTGGCATCAAGGTGATCGCCACCGGCGACATCACCGACGACCATGTGCTCGATGTGATGGGTGAAGTCGCAGCCGGCATGATCACCAGTTTCCATTATTCGGCCGCCCATGATTCAGCCGAAAACAAGGCCTTCCTCAAGGCTTATGACGAAGCCAACGGTGGACAAGGCCGGGCCAATTTCATGGCCGTCGCCGCCTATGACGGCATCGGCGCCATCTGCCAAGTGGCGGAGAAACTGCATGGGCAGATCGACGGCGACAAAGCGATCGAGATTCTCAGGACGATGAAATTCGTCAGCCCGCGCGGTCCGATCGCCATCGACCCCGATACCCGCGACATTATCCAGACCGTCTATATTCGTCGGGTCGAGAAGATCGGCGATCACTATTTCAATATCGAATTCGATCAGTTCGCCAATATCAAGGATCCGGGAAAGTAGCCATGCTGGGAAGCTGTCTCGGAGTTCTGTTCGATGGCGTCGCTTACGGCAGCCTCCTGTTTTTGATCAGTGTCGGGTTGTCCGTCACCATGGGCCTGATGAATTTCGTCAATCTGGCCCATGGCGCCTTCGCCATGCTTGGCGGCTATCTTTGCGTGGCTCTGATGAGCCGCGTCGGCATGCCCTTCTTGTGGACCCTCCCCGTGGTCTTCCTGGCCGTCGCCGTCATCGGCGCGGCGCTGGAACGCACCCTCTATCGCCGCCTTTACAAGGCGAATCACCTCGATCAAGTGCTGTTCTCCATCGGACTGACCTTCATGGCCGTTGCCGCCGCCACCTATGTCTGGGGGCCCAATCAACAACCGGTCCGGCTTCCCGATTTCCTGCGCGGCCAGATGCACGTCGGCGGCGTCGATCTCGGCGTCTATCGCCTGTTTCTGGTCGGCCTGGTAATCCTGATCACCCTCTCGCTCCATCTGTTGATGACCAAAACACGCTTCGGAGCGCATATCCGCGCCTCTGTGGACAACCAAGCCGCCGCGGCGGGCCTGGGGATTCATGTCGACAAGGTCTTTGTCCTGACCTTTGCGCTGGGCACCGGATTGGCCGGCGTCGGCGGCGCGGTCGGCATCGACGTTCTGGGGCTCGATCCAACCTTCCCGATCAAATATATGGTCTATTTCCTGCTGGTGGTCGCCATCGGCGGCGCCGGCAGCATCAAGGGTTCGGTCCTGGCGGCGTTGGTCCTCGGCATCTTCGATGTGGCCGGCAAATATTATGTCCCGGAGATCGGGGCGTTCATCATCTATGGTCTGATGCTGGTGCTTCTGGTGTTTTTCCCCAGTGGCCTCTACGGAAAAAAAGCATGATGGCGAGGCCGATATCCGCGCCCGCCGGCCAACCGGCCGGCAAAGCCGTCGCGGCGCCATCCTCTCTGCCTGAGAGGTCGCTTCTGCCCGCCGATCGCTGGTCGGTCCGCGAAGTGGCCTTCTGGATCATTCCGCCCCTGTGCTATTTCGCCTTCCCCGGTTATCTGATGCTGGGCAGCCAGATTCTCATTGCCGGGCTTTTCGCGCTGTCCTTGGACCTGATCATGGGCTATGCCGGCATCGTCTCCCTGGGCCATGCCGCCTTTTTCGGAACAGGGGCCTACACCGCCGGATTGTTGGCCAGCCATGGCTGGAGCGAACCGCTGTCCGGTCTCCTGTTGGGAAGCGCCGCCGCCGCCGTCGTCAGCCTGCCGGTCAGTCTTTTGGTGGTTCGCGGTCAGGATCTCGGACGCCTGATCGTCACCTTGGGGATCGGCATGCTGTTCTTCGAGGCTGCCAACAAAGCGGCGATGATCACCGGCGGCGTCGATGGCTTGTCCGGCATGGAGGTCGGACGTTTGTTCGGCCTGTTCGCCTTCGATCTGGTTGGCCGAACCGCCTATCTCTACAGTTTTAGCGTGCTGTTCCTGCTCTTTCTCGCCTGTCGGCGGCTTGTGCATTCGCCGTTCGGCCTCTCCTTGCGCGGCATCAAGGAAAGCGGCAAGCGCATGGCCTCTTTGGGCGTCCCGGTGCAGCGCCGGCTGACCACCATTTTCATCATCTCGGCGGCCTTGGCCGGGGCCGCCGGGGCGCTTCTCGCCCAGACCACGCAGTTCGTCGGATTGGATTCGCTCAGTTTCTCACGGTCTGCCGAACTGTTGATCATGCTGGTGCTGGGCGGCACCGGCCGTCTTTACGGCGCGCTGATCGGCGCCACCCTGTTTCTCCTCGCCCAGGACGTGCTGGCCAGCCTTGACCCCGTCTATTGGCAGTTCTGGCTCGGTTTGATGCTGGTGGTGGTCGTGCTCTATGCCCGCGGCGGCGTTCTCGGCGGGTTCGAGCTCTTGGCCCTGCGCTTGCGGAGGGGCAGATGACGCCTGCCTTGCGGACCAAAGGTTTGTCGAAAAGCTGGGGCGGTTTCGTCGCCAACAGCCAGATCAGTCTTTCGCTGGAGACCGGAGCGCGGCATGCGTTGATCGGCCCCAATGGTGCCGGCAAAAGCACCTTCATCAATTTGCTGACCGGTGTTATCACGCCATCCGCTGGAGAGGTCTATCTGAATGGCGTCCGCATCACCCATCTGCCGGCCCATGAACGGGTGAAGAGGGGCATTGCGCGAACGTTCCAGATCACCACCCTGTTTCCCGGATTGACCGTTCTCGAATCGGTGGTGCTGGCCATCTGCGAACGGCGCGACGTGGCGAAAGCCTGGCATTGCACAGTGGCCAGCCGCAAGGCCGAGATCGACGAGGCCTGGGCGCTGCTCGCCAGCCTGCATTTGGAAAAAGACGCCCACCGGCTGACCCGCGCCCTGCCCTATGGCCGCCAGCGACTGGTGGAAATCGCCCTGGCGCTGGCCGTCCGCCCGAAACTGCTGCTGCTTGACGAACCGGCTGCCGGCATTCCCGCCGGGGAAAGCACCGAAATCTTCGATGTCATCGCACGCCTGCCCACCGACGTCACCATCCTGTTCATCGAACATGACATGGATCTGGTCTTCCGATTCGCCCAACGGATCACCGTGCTGGTCGGCGGCAAGCTGCTGTGCGAAGGCACCCCCGGCGAAATCGCCGCCGACAAGCGCGTGCGCGAAGTCTATTTGGGCGAGGTCCAATATGCCTGAGTTCCTGACCGTGACCGGAGTTACGGCCGGCTATGGCGACAGTGTGGTGCTCGACGACGTCTCGTTCAGCCTGGACGCCGGCGACAGCCTGGCGCTGCTGGGCCGCAACGGCGTCGGCAAAAGCACCCTGCTGGTGACCCTGATGGGATTCACCCGTCTGCACAAGGGTCGCCTGGCCTGGTGCGGCCAAGACCTTGGCGGCATGCCAACCTTCCGCCGCGCCCATGCCGGCCTCGGTTGGGTGCCCCAGGAACGCTTCATGTTTCCCTCTTTGAGCGTCGAGGAACATCTGACGGCGGTGGCGCGTCCGGGTCATTGGACCTTGGATGGCGTCTATCACATCTTCCCTCGTCTGAAAGAGCGACGAAACAATTTGGGCAATCAATTGTCCGGCGGCGAGCAGCAGATGCTGGCCATCGCCCGGGCCTTGATGGTCAATCCTCGATTGCTGTTGCTCGACGAGCCGATGGAAGGGCTGGCGCCGATCATCGTCCAGGAATTGATGATGGTGATCCGCGAGTTGATGGCCGATTCCGGCATGGCGGTCATCATCGTCGAACAACATGCCCGTCTGGCTTTGTCGCTGACCCGAAAGGCGATCGTGTTGGATCGCGGACGGATCGTCCATCGTTCGGATAGCGCCAGCCTGCTGAACGACGACGCCTTATTGCAGCGGCTGGTCGCGGTTGCCTGAAAAGACAAAAAAGGGAGGACGCCATGCGTACCCAGGTTGGCATCATCGGCGCGGGACCAGCTGGATTGCTGCTGTCCCACCTTCTCGCCCAGCACGGCATTTCCTCGATTATCCTCGAATCGCGCAGTCGCGAAGAGATCGAATCGACCATCCGCGCCGGCGTTTTGGAACAAGGCACCGTCGACCTGCTGACCCAGACAGGGCTGGCCGAACGCCTGTTGCGCGAAGGCCATGTCCACCATGGCATCGAACTGCGGTTCGGAAACCAGGGCCATCGTATCGATCTCAGCGGATTGACCGATGGCAAGGCAATCACCGTCTACGCCCAGCATGAAGTCATCAAAGATCTGGTCAAGGCCAGACTGGACGCCGGCGGTCAGATCCTTTTCGACGCCACGGACGTCCGTCTGGACGGTCTTGAGAGCACCGCGCCAACCGTCCATTTTCGCCAAGGAACCAAGTTTCAGTCGATTGCTTGCGATTTTGTGGCCGGCTGCGACGGATTTCACGGCATATCGCGGCCCTCCATCCCGGCGGCCCTCAAGACCGAATATGAACGGAAATACGAATTCGGCTGGTTTGGTATCTTGGTCGAAGCGCCGCCTTCGTCGAAGGAGTTGATCTACGCCTCGCATGAACGGGGCTTCGCCCTGGTCAGCACGCGCTCGGACACCGTTCAACGGTTGTACTTCCAGTGCGATCCAAAGGACGCCGTGGCCAATTGGCCGGACGAGAGAATCTGGGAGGAACTCGACCTGCGGCTCGCGTCCGATGACGGCTGGCGGGTCAAGCAAGGGCGCATCTTCCAGAAAGGCATCATCGCCATGCGCAGCTTCGTCGTCGAGCCGTTGCAATATGGCAGGCTGTTTCTCGCCGGCGACGCCGCCCATATCGTCCCGCCGACCGGCGCCAAAGGTCTTAATCTGGCCGTGGCCGACGTCAAGGTTTTGGCCCAAGCCCTCGATCGTCATTACAGCGCGGGACACAACGAGGCACTGGAGCGCTATTCCGAAACGGTGCTGCGGCGGATCTGGCGGTCCGAGCATTTTTCCTGGTGGATGACCTCGATGCTCCACCGCTTTCCCGACGGCGACCCCATCCAGCGCCGCTTCCAATTGGCCGAATTGCGCAATGTGACGACATCGCATGCCGCCGCGACGATGCTGGCCGAAAATTACGTCGGACTGCCGATGGTTTAACCCGGCCCGACACCGATGGGAGGCGGCGCCAAGGTGACGATCTTACGGAACAGGTCCCGGAACTCTTGGCCGGCGTTGGCGCCGCCGATCGGATCCTCGTTCGATTGGAACGCAGCATCGATTTCCCGCCAATCCTCCGCCGTCAGCACGGACTCGGCACGCGGGAGAATCCCCTCTTCCTCTTTCTTCATATGGGCCCACTGAAACCGGCAATAGTCGGCCATTTCGTCGGCAAAAGGGGCAAAAGCCGGAGCACCTTCTTTTTCGTAGCGACAAGCCGATTCCAGAAGATGCGTCACCAACGGCCGGCCACGCTCATGCTCGGCTTCAAGGTCATCGAGAAGCGGCGCCAGACTGGAGTCCCGCGATCGCAACAAACGGTAGAGAAACTGATCTTCCTTGGGATGATGCAAGCGTTCCGGAAATCGCTCGATATAGCGCAGCATCGCTTCGATCAGTTTGAAATCGGGACGGGCGCGGGCTTGGCGTATCTCTTCGATCAGGAAGAGCAAACCCTGCAACACCGCGGCCAAGGATCGATGCTCGTCCTTGATGATGGTGATGGCCGAACGCATCGCATCTCTCCTCACTGAAAGTCTCCCTTGCCCGCGTTAGCGGGAGGGTAAAGGATTCGTGGCGTCCTCGTCGACACTCCGAAACACCTGTTCCGCCAAATGAAAGGCGTGATTGGCCGCCGGAACGCCGCAATAGATCGCCGTCTGCAGCAAGACCTCTTTGATCTCGTCGCGCGTCACCCCGTTGTTGGCGGCGGCGCGGACATGCAAGACAAATTCATCGTCCCGGCCAAGCGCCACCATCAAGCCCACCGTCAGCAGGCTTCGCGTATGCCGAGGCAGTCCCGGCCGCGTCCATATCTCCCCCCAGGCATAGCGGGTAATCAGATCCTGAAATTCCGCGGTAACCTCGGTGCGCTGGCGCAACGATCGGTCGACATGAGCATCGCCTAAAACCGCACGGCGAACCCCCATCCCCTGCTGATAACGATCCTGTTCGTCCATGGCGTTTTATCCGTTCAAAAATGCCAAAACGGCCGTCGTGAAAGCATCTGCAGCCTCGACATTGGAAAGATGCGCGACCGACAATTCGACATAAGCGGCGCCCGGAATCGCGCTGGCAAGAAAGCGCCCCTCGGAAGGCGGGGTCGCCACATCATGGGTCCCGGCGATCACCAATGTCGGCACCGCGATCGCAGCGACGGTCGAACGCAGATCATGGTCTTGAATCGCCCGGCAACAGGCAATATAGCCTCGCGGATTCGTCTCTCTCAGCATCTTGGCGAAAGGCGCCACGCGATCGGGGAACTGCTGCCGGAAAGCGGGGGTAAACCAGCGATCGAGCACCGCGGCGAGGACCGCCGTGCCGCCGGCGGCCACAGCCGCGACCCGGGCGTCCCACAAATCCGGCGGGCCGATGAGCGCCGCCGTATTGCACAGCGCCAAGCGATTCAATCGCTCGGGGGCCCGCAAGGCCAGCACCTGCCCGACCATGCCTCCCATCGACAATCCACAAAAATGCGTTCTTTCAATCTCTAAGGCGTCGAGCAACCCCACCACATCGAACGTCAATTGTTCCATGCCGTAGGGGCCTGGCGGCGCGGCGGATTGGCCATGTCCGCGGCTGTCATAACGCAGCACCCGGAAGTGCCGCGTGAAAGCGCCAAGTTGCGGCAGCCACATGTCGACACGGGCGCCTAAGGAATTGGACAACAGAAGAACCGGCGCATCCTCGGGACCGTCCCATCGGTAATGAAGTGTCACTCCGTCGATATCGGCCATCGGCATGAAAGATCTCACGTCTTCTCTTGTCGCGCCGCCAAGACGCGATCGACCAAGGCTTCTGCTTGGCCGCTGGCGTTGGCCGGATCGAACAGCTTCGCCAGATCGGCTTCGGAAAGATGGGCGCGCACAGAGGCATCACCGCTCAGGATATCTTTCAGATGACGCCGCTCGGCGATGGCGCGGTGGGACGCGTCCTCCACCAGGATATGCGCCGGTCGAGCCCCGAGAAAAGGGGCCAAAGCCATGGCCACGGCGGCACTGAAAATCAAACCGCGCGTGACATCGAGATTGGCGCGCATCTTTCCGACATCGACCTCGAGACCTGCGATCATCGTCGTCACCTGTTCGATGGCGCCACCCGTCAACAGACAGATTTCCGGTAATGTCTCCCATTCGGCGTGCCAACTGCCGAGCCCCCGCTCCTGCTCCTGGACCATCGCCGCGAGCATGGTCGAGACCAAACCGGGCACGCGGATGGCCGTCGCCAAGACATAAGCCGACCCAACCGGGTTCCGTTTGTGGGGCATCGCCGACGATCCTCCCCGGCCGGGCGCCGCCGGCTCGAAGAGCTCGCCGATTTCCGTTTGCATCAACAGGGAAATATCCCGGGCGATCTTGCCCAAACTTCCGACGATCAGCCCAAAGACCGAGGCCAATTCGGCCAGACGGTCCCGCTCGGTGTGCCAAGGCAGATCCGGCAAGGCAAGCCCCAGGTCGTCGGCCAAAGCGGCCGCCACCGCCATGCCCGAGGCACCGAGCGACGCCAGAGTGCCAACGGCGCCGCCGAATTGCAAAACCAACAGACGAGGCCGCAATTCGGCCAATCTTTGACGATGCCGTTCATTGGCGCTCAGCCATCCGGCCACTTTGACGCCAAAGGTGGTCGGCATGGCCTGTTGCATCCAGGTTCGCCCGGCAATCACCGTGGCTTTGTGGCGTTGGGCCAAATCGGCCAGCAGGACGGACAGACCAGACAGGTCGCCTTCGATCAGATCCAATGTCGCGTGAAGTTGCAGCACCAAGCCGCTGTCCATGATGTCCTGTGAGGTCGCCCCCCAATGGACGAACCGCATGGCGCCCCCGTCCCGTTCAGCGACCCGGGCGGTCAAGGCTTGGACCAGGGGGATGGCCGGGTTTCCGGCCAGCGCGGCGGCTTCGGCCAATGCCGGAATATCGAACAGATCGACTCGGCAACTCTCGACGATCGGCGCCACGGCCCCGACAGGGATGACGCCCACACGCGCCTCGGCACGCGCCAGGGCCGCCTCAACATCGAGCATCGCTTGCAGACGCGCCCGATCGGAAAAGATGCCTTGCAACCGAGCCGCGGTAAACAACGCGGCGAACACCCCTTGGCCGCCACAACTCATTGCTTTTGTCCCGTCGTCCATTGGCCCGCCGAACGCCCTTTCACAGGTCGAAAAATACCGTTTCCTGCTCGCCTTGCAGGACGACGTTCCATTCCAGTTTTCCCTTGCCCGCCGGCATCGCGATCAGGGTGCTCCGCCTGGCCGGCTCAACGAGCGAAAGAATCGGATCCTGGGCGTTGGCCGGCTCATCGGGAAAATAGAGCCGGGTCACCAGATGCTTGAGCAAGCCGCGCGCGAAAATCGCGACCAGCAGATGGGGGGCCTGCAATCCCCCCTCAGGTCCGGGAACCCGACCGGGTTTGATGGTCGAGAGGCGGAAAGTGCCCGCATTGTCGGTGGGAATTCGGCCGAAGCCGCGAAACCCGGCCTCCATCTGCCCGGCCCGCCCGTCCTCGGGATGGGCGAAGCGCCCCAGGTGATCCGCCTGCCAGATTTCGATCACCGCATCGGGAATCGGTGCTCCTTGCCCATCGACGATGGTCCCGGAAATTTGCACATGCTCGCCGGCACTTCCCGACGGCGCGATAACATCGGTGTTCAGCCAGGTCAGGCCGATATGCAGATATGGGCCTACGGTCTGCGAAGTGGTTGCCTGTAGGCTCATCTCAAGTCTCCGTCGGCGTTGCATCCCGCCCGCGCAGGATGATGTCGAAACGATACCCAAGCGCGTGTTCCGGCCGCGTGCTCTCCCAGTCGAACACCGAAATCAGCCGATTGCGCGCTTTCTCGTCGGCCGTACAGTTGAAGATTGGATCGAAGGGCAGCAAGGGATCCCCAGGAAAATACATCTGAGTCACCAGGCGCGTCATGAACGCCGGTCCGAACAGCGAGAAATGCAGATGCGCTGGCCGCCAGGCATTGTGGTGGTTGCGCCAGGGATAGGCACCCGGCTTGATCGTGACGAAACGATAATGGCCCAGGGCGTCGGTCAGGACACGGCCACAGCCGGTAAAATTGGGGTCGAGCGGCGCGTCATGCCGGTCCCGATCATGGCGATAACGACCGGCGGCATTGGCCTGCCACAATTCCACCAACGTGTGCGGAACGGGACGGGCGTTCTCGTCGAGCACCCGACCGTGAATGATCATCCGTTCGCCCAACGGTTCTCCCGTATGCTGGCGCGTGAGATCATGGTCTTGCGTCCCGACGTCGTCAGGCCCGAAGACCGGGCCGGTGACTTCGGACAGGGTCTGCGGAATCAACACCAGAGGCTTGGCGGGTGAGCGAATCCGCGTCGAGACATAGGTCGCGTGCAGATAGTCGGGCTGTGTTCCCCAGTAGGGACGTCGATAGCCGGCAAGTTCCGCCATAGTGTGTCCTCCCCTGGTCAGCCGGTTCCGGCTGTTTGATCTTGATCTGATGGCACGAACAGAAATTGCAAGCCAGCCAGTGAGTCACGGGCACCTTGACAAGCGGCCAACAGCCGGTGGTCACCCCAATTAGGGCGATTATCGCACACAATGTGTGTTTTTCGCACCAAAATTACACATAGCATCCCCGTCATTGTCAAGGGCGTTTTTCGGTGATAACGTTCGATTATCGCCCACCCACCACCCCCCATTGCAAAGGTGTTCCCTATGGCCGCAACCGAGGCTGCCGTCGCCGACGATCGCAATTTCATGACGTCATTGGCGCGCGGTCTGATGGTCATCCGCGCTTTCTCCGAGCAGACGAGCAGCCTGACGATCGCCGATGTGGCAAAGATCACCGGATTGCCGCGGGCGGCGGCCAGACGGTGCCTTTTGACATTGACGCAACTTGGTTATGCCGGCACCGATGGTCGCGTCTTCTTCCTGCGTCCCAAAGTTCTGGCCTTGGGATATTCGTTCCTCTCCTCGGCGCCTCTGGCGACGGTTCTCGATCCGGTGTTGAGTCAGGTCAGCCGCACGCTCGAAGAATCGTCCTCGGCAGCGGTGCTTGATGAAGATGATGTGGTCTATATCGCCCGCGTGGCCACGAAGCGGATCATGTCGCTGGGCCTAAATATTGGCAGTCGGCTACCTGCCTACTGCACGTCCATGGGACGTGTCTTGGTGGCGAGCCTGTCGAACGCCGACTTCGAGGATTATCTGAAACGCGTCAGCTTGAAGCCATTTACGGCGCATACGATCACGTCGAAAACCGAATTTCGTCGGACGATCGAAGACATCAGGACAAACGGTTTTGCGCTCATCGATCAGGAACTGGAAATCGGCCTTCGCTCGCTCGCCGTGCCGATCCGCAATCCGTCAGGCGTCGTGGTCGCGGCGATCAATGTCAGCGCGCAAGCCGTCCGCGTGGAACCCGCCGAAATGATCGAGCGTTTCCTGCCCGTGCTGCAATCCGCAGCCGGCGAAGCGAGGCTTCTCCTGGTTCGGTGATGAAAACCGCCGGGTCAAACCGTCTGCCTTAAGCGGACGGGCTTCGCTTCTGGGAAAAGACAGCCGCAGGGCGCGGTCTGTCTTCCCGTCAAACTTGATCTCGTTATTCCAATCCGCCGTCAGCGCCCCGTTTGTCCAACCATAGTTGAACATAGGACACATAGTCCCGATCGACTTTCATGATGTGTTCCGCCAACCACTGCTGAAGGAACTGAAACACAGTGTGCGCATCCAGACTAGCGCGCGAACGCAGATCGATCACCTTCTCCGCAAAGATCTTATGTTGTTCCCGATGCCGCTCCAAATGCGGGTAACCGGATTTTTCCATCAGATCTTCTTCATGCTTGAAATGCGTTTCAACATAATCGGCGAGGTCGGCGACCACCTTGCCGACCGTCTTCACGGCATCCGCCCGGCCTTCGGCCGTTTCCAAGCGCGCCATCATTTCCATCATGCGAGCATGTTCCGCATCCATCTCGGCGATCCCGAGTGAATACTCAACCTTCCAACTGACTTGCATCGTCTCTAACTCCCGAGGCGCCCTGTCATGGTTTCGCGCAGCGTCCATGAGCTCTCTCATATATGTAGGTTCACAACCCAGACAATGGGAAGACCGGCTTTGGCCGCCCCGTTCACCTTCGCAAGGTGGGACGCGACGTCCTCCCGCGGAGACACCCGAACGTCACCGGTTCCGCGACGAGAACGCACCTAAGCCGCCCCATCCACCCAATCGCCTTTACCCACAATTATTTTGGCACTTTTTTATCTTAAGATCAATCAGGGCGTCTTTCAGGACCCTCTTGAATTAAGAAACGATCAGTTCCATAATAATCTCATGCAAACGCCAAAGCTCGTCCCCTCCTCTGATCATCAAGGCCCCGGCCGACCGCGCGAGTTCGATATCGACGCGGCCGTGCTGGACGCCATCGAGGTCTTTCGCCAGCACGGTTACCACGGAACGTCCGTTCAAGACCTGACCGAAGGAACAGGACTGGCGCGCGGCAGCCTTTACAAGGCGTTTCACGACAAGAGGTCCTTATTTCTGGCCGCTCTTGATCACTACACCGCGGCATCGCTGCAACGAGTGGGCGACACATTGGCAGCACCCGGATCCGCGCGCATGGCGATCCGCGAAACATTGAAAGGCTATGCACGGCGTGCGGCGGAAGGGAAAGGGCGGGAAGGCTGCCTGATCACGGCCTCCGCCATGGAGATGATGCCCGAAGATGTCGAGGTCAGCGCCCTGATCTCGCGCATGTTCAGGCGCATGCAAGACCTATTCGCCGCCACGGTCATCCGCGGACAAGCGTCGGGGGAAATCCCTCGGGAATATGACGAACGCGCCATCGCGCGCGTTCTGCTCTGCACGATCCAGGGACTGCGCGTGCTCGGCAAAACGGGCCCCAGCGAAAAAGAAACGGCCGAAGTGGTCGAGCAGGTACTCAAGATATTGGACTAAGCCCGCGCCGCGAGCGGAAGTGTCATATGGGCCCTTAGGTTCTTGGCGATCCTGTCGTCTGGAAACATCCCTCGTTTTGGCGAAGAGTTTGACCTAATTGGGAACTGATCGTTCCACAATACAAAGGGAATCGTAGAGATGACGATGGCCATGACATCGGTGGAAACCGAAACAGAAACACTCGATCCGCGCCGTTGGGCGGCGCTTGCGGTATTGCTCAGCGGAGCGTTTCTGGCGCCGCTTGATTTTTTTATCGTCAACATCGCCCTCCCCTCGATTACCAGTGGACTTCATGCGACCTCGGCCGACGTGCAGTTCGTGATTTCCGGCTACGCTGTGGTTTATGCCGTCTTCCTGATCACCGGCGGCCGGCTCGGCGACATCTTCGGACGCAAGCGGATCTTCCTGATCGGCCTCGCAGGATTTGCCCTGGCATCGGCGTTATGCGGCCTGGCTTGGTCACCGGCATCCTTGATCATGGGCCGGTTGCTCCAGGCGCTGGCGGCGGCGGCCATGGCGCCTCAGGCGCTGGCTTCGATCCATGCGATGTTTCCTCCGCATGAGCGCGGCCTGGCTTTGAGCATCTATGGCGTCACCCTCGGCCTGTCGTCGATCGCCGGCCAATTGTTGGGCGGCGCGCTCGTCGGCGCCAATTTCGGCGGACTCGGCTGGCGTTTGATCTTTCTGATCAATTTGCCCATCGCTTTGGCCGCCTTCGCCACCGCCATCCCGCTTCTGCGCGAGACACGCAGCGGGTATCGCCCTCGTCTCGACGTCGGCGGCGTCATTCTTTCGGCAATCGCGATCACCACCTTCGTCCTTCCCCTCATCGAAGGCCGCGAGCTTGGTTGGCCTTGGTGGTCGTTCGCCCTGTTACTGTCCACACCTCTTTTCGCCGAAGCGTTCCGCCGCTACGAAATCGGTCTGGCGAAATTTGGGGGCGAACCGCTGGTTCCGATCGAGGTTTTCCAATCTCCAGGATTGCTGAGAGGACTGGCGGCGATTTCCATGCTCTATGCGCTGGCCGCCTTTTTCCTCACATTTTCGATCTATCTGCAGACGGCGCTCGGACGAACCGCGCTGCAAGCCGGATTGGCCATTGCACCGTTTTCCGCGGGCTTTCTTTTGGGATCGACCGTGAGCCCGATCATCGGTCGCCGCGTCGGAAAGGGAGCCCCATCGCTGGGCTTCGCACTCTCGGCGGGCGGCCTGATCGCCACCGCCAAAGTCGTCACCATGGCGCCCCCCGGCGTCATGCCGCCGGTTGTCTTGCTGGCGCCGGCGCTGCTGTTGATCGGCCTCGGCATGGGCGCGTCGATCCCCACCATGGTCCGGGTCGTCGTCGAACGAGTCGAACCCCAGCGGGCCGGCTTGGTCGGCGGCATGGTGAACTCGACCTTGCAGGTGAGCGCGGCGATGGGCGTCGCGGTCCTGGGTGGACTCTTTTACACATTGCTCGGCACGGCGACCGATCCCCGAACGGTCATTCACGCCTTCTCGATCACCTTGCTCTCCATAGCCGCCTGCCACATCGTTGGCGCCATCATGGCGGCCGGTCTCGGCCAAGGAGATCGACCGTGAGGGCCGCCGACGCATCCATCAGACGTCGGAGAAAAACCAGGGGTTCGCCGCCCGATGTCCCGTCTCAAACGTCCGGATAAGATCGGCAGATTCGACCAATGTCGCGCTCACCGCGTCCAGGCCACGGATGAGCGCGTCTTTGCGAAGAGCCTCGATTTCGAACGAGAATTTGACACCGTCGGCAGTCATGGCAATCGTCTGCTTCGGCAGATCGATGGTCAGCGCATTCCCCTCGGGGGTTCCGACACGAGCGAGCAGCCCCTCGATCTGCGACGGCGGCAGTGTCACCGTCAAGATCCCGTTCCGATGACAGTTGTCGTTGAAAATGCCCGCGAAACTGGTCCCGATAAGAGCCCGGATTCCCAGTTGCGACAACCCCCAGACAGCATGTTCGCGGCTTGATCCGCAGCCGAAATTGGGCCCGACAACCAGAAAGCGCGCATCCTCCCAGCCGGCCCTGTTCAAGATGAACTCCGGATTGGGACGACCGGAAGGGTCAAAACGCAGAGCGAAGAACACACCGCGATCCAAGCCCTTGCGATCGACTCCCTTGAGGAACTGCTTTGGCATGATGACGTCGGTATCGACGTTGGGTGTGGCCATCGGGGCGGCCCGACCGCTGACGCGCATGAACGATTGCATGATCAGACCTCCTCATGGAACCGACGAACGTCGGTGATATGCCCGGAGACCGCAGCGGCGGCGACCATGGCCGGGCTCATCAGATGGGTGCGGGCCCCCGGCCCCTGGCGTCCCTCGAAATTTCGATTCGTACTGGACGCGCATCGATCTCCTGCTTTCAGAATGTCGTCGTTCATCGCCAAGCACATGGAGCATCCGGATTGGCGCCATTCGAAACCGGCGTCGATGAAGACACGATCCAGTCCCTCCGTCTCCGCCTGGCGGCGCACCTGGCTGGATCCTGGAACGACGATCGCCCGGACGCCTTCGGCCACCCGACGTCCGCGCAAGATAAGGGCGGCGTCGCGCAGATCTTCGATCCGGGCGTTGGTGCAAGACCCGATAAAGGCATGATCGATGACGATGGAATCGACCGCCATGCCCGGGACTAACCCCATATAGTCGAGCGCGCGGATCATCGCGTTCCGTCTGGCGCCGTCCGGTTCCCCACGGGGCGCCGGAACGCGACCGGTGATGGTGGACGCTTGGTCGGGACTGGTGCCCCAACTCACCATGGGGACAACGTCGTCGGCGCGCAGAGCCTCCTCCCGGTCGAACCGAGCCTCGGAATCGCTCGTCAGTGAAAGCCATGCCCGGCAGGCATCAAGCCACATCTGTCCTTTCGGCGCCCTGGGCCGACCTTCAATATAATCGAGCACCTTCTGGTCGGCGGCGATCACGGCGCCGCGCGCGCCGGCTTCCACGATCATCGTGCAGATGGTCATCCGTCCTTCCACGCTTAAGTTCGCGATGGTTTCGCCAGCGAATTCGACGGCATAACCGGTGGCGCCATCCGCTCCGATGCGGCGGATCACCTCCATCACGATGTCCTTGGCGGTAACGCCCGGTAACGGAGCCCCATCGATGGTTATCCGCATGGTCTTCAGACGGCGATAAACCAAGGTCTGCGTCGCCAGATAATGCTCGATATCCGACGTCCCGATGCCAAATCCCAGCGCTCCCAACGCACCATAAGCCGTGGTGTGGCTATCGCCGGCGGCGACCACCATGCCGGGCATGACCAGCCCTTGCTCGGGCGCCACGACATGCTCGACGCCCTGCCGGGGATCGAGAATGTCGAAGAGTTCAATCCCAAAATCCCGCGCGTTGTCAGCGAAATAGGCAACCTGCCCTGCCGCGCCGGCGTCCGGCATCTCCCTCGTCCGTTGCGCGGCGGTTGGGTTGACATGATCGACCACCATCAGCGCCGCCGCTGGCCGCCATACGTTCCGGCCCGCGTCGCGCAAGCCCGAGAACGCCTGCGGACTGGTGTATTCGTTGAGGATCGTGCGGTCGATATAAAGGAGACACTGAGCGTCCCCGTCGAGACGGCGGACGATATGGGCGTCGATGATCTTGTCATAGAGTGTTCTGGGCTTTTCCATCTCGGGTCTCTTCGCCTCCTTTTCCGACCCGGAGACTATGGAAGGGACCTTGGGCAATTCCCAATGCTGTCTCAGAATAAACTCATGAGTGGAACGCATTGTCTCTCCGCGCTTTGCAAAGGCCAAGGCCGGATGCAAGCTTGGGTAAGGCCGGCAGCGAAAGGACCTTCGCAAAAATGGAAATCGCCTGGTTGGAAGACTTTTTGGCAATCCACGAATGTGGCGGTTTCTCCCGCGCCGCCGACTCCCGGCATGTGACGCAATCGGCGTTGAGCCGCAGAATTCGCGCCTTGGAAGAGTGGGTCGGCACGCCCTTATTCCATCGGACCACCCATTCGATCGCGCTGACACCGGCCGGAGAATCATTCGTCACGACGGCCGAAGAAACCTTGCGCCGCCTGGAAGCGGGGAGAAGCGAGGCCGTCGAACAGGCGGAAGGAGCTTCCGAATTGGTGCGGTTCGCCGCCACCAACGCCCTGTCCTTGGTCTTCTTCCCCGTCTGGTTACGCCATGTCGAAACAACCTTGCCCTTTCACATCAATATCCAGCTTCTCGCCAATCACATGGACGCCTGCGAAAGGATCATGATCCAGGGACAGACGCAGTTCCTGCTCTGTCATCATCACCCGGCGGCGGCCACGCTGTTGAACCCCGCTCAATTCCGATCCTTGCATATTGGCGATGACGTCTTGATGCCGGTCAGTGTTCCGACGAGGAAAGGCAGTCCTCGCCCCATGTTCGCTCTGCCTGGAACAGCGGACACGCCGGTTCCCTATCTTTCCTACCGGCCGGAATCGGGCATGGGACGAATAGCAACGGCGGCAGGCAAGATCTCCCCGCGGAAGGCATGGCTCAAACCCACCTTCACATCCCATTTGGCGAAATTGTTGGTGACAATGGCCGTGGAGGGACGCGGCATGGCCTGGTTGCCGAAAAGCTTGATCACCGACAGCCTCGACACAGGTGTCCTGGTTCGCGCCGGAGAGGCATCGTGGGATATACCGATCGAAATCCATATTTTTCGATCGCGCGCACGCCAGTCGCCTGTTGCCGAACGCTTTTGGGCTCACATTGAAACGAACAGCAGGACGATTGGCTAAGAAGAACAGGGTCTTTCGCCGTCATCGCGAGGAACGCGAGCTGCGAATATCTTCTTTAAGCAAGAAACCTCGACGATCATAAAATTCATATCGCCGTCCAAACACGTCTTTCCGGAACCTGCCAACTGGCCTAGTCTGTTCAGATGATAAGTAGCCTCACGACTTTTGAGGAAATCAAGACGGAACCGTTGGGGAGAATCGGCGATGGCTATCGACTTCGATCGGGAAGGCCGCTTGGCGGCCATGGGAATTGACGAAGAAACACGCGCGATTCTCCGCGAAATCAAGCCTCTTGTCGTCGAGCATATCGACGACGCGATCGCGTCCGCCTTTGCCCGCATCCTGCGCTTCCCAGAGGTCGCGAAAGTTTATGCCGCGACCAATATGGACGAGGCGAAACGCCTGCAAAAACAGCATTGGCTGGAAGGTATCATGCCAGCCACCTTTAGCGAGCAGCAGTTGATCGCAGGGGCGGAGATCGCCCGCAAACGCCAACGCATGGGGCTTGCCTTGCGGTGGTATTTCGTCTTCTTCACCACCATTCTCGATAAGCTGAACGAAGCCATCATTCATGCCTATCGAAAGAACCCGGCGCGGCAAGCCAAAATCGTCAGCGTCCTGACCAGAGTGGTCCAGTTCGATCTGGAGACCTTCTCCACCGGCTACATCGACGGAGTCGAGACGACGTCCGCCGAACGGCTCAGCCAATACACCGGAGATTTCGAGCAAGAGGCGCGAGGAACGGCGCAGGCGGTGGCCGCAGCGGCCACCCAATTGGGCCGCACCGCCCAGACGCTGGAAACGACAGCCAGCCGCGCCGCCACCGAAGCGCAAGCCGCCAAAACGGCGTCCGAAAACGCCGCCCAAAACATCGAAACGGTCGCGGCGGCGACCGAACAGCTCTCGACATCGATCCATGAAATCGGCCAGCAAGTCACGCAATCGACCCGAATCGCCGGGTCGGCCGTCGAAGAGGCGCAACGCACCAACGTCAAGGTTCAGGGCCTCGCCGAAGCGGCCGGAAAGATCGGCGACGTGGTGAGACTGATCAACGATATCGCCAGCCAAACAAATTTGTTGGCGCTGAATGCCACGATCGAAGCGGCACGTGCCGGTGATGCCGGCAAAGGGTTTGCCGTGGTTGCCGGCGAAGTGAAAAGCTTGGCCAACCAGACGGCCAAAGCCACCGAAGAGATTTCGGCGCAAATTGTCGCCGTGCAAAATGCAACGAAGGACGCCGTGGCGGCCATTCAAGGCATTGGCAACACCATCGCGCGCATCAATGAGATCGCCTCAACGATCGCCGCCGCCGTCGAGGAACAGGGCGCCGCCACGCAAGAAATCGCCCGCAACGTGCAACAGGCGGCGCACAGCGGATTAACGCTGACCACCAACATCTCGTCGGTGAGTTCAGCGGCCAACGACACCGGCCAAGCGGCCGGCGAGGTGACGGGCGCCGCGAGCAGCCTTTCGCAACAGGCCGAGCAAATGACCAGTCAAGTCGGCGCGTTTCTCAGCAAGGTCCGCGCGCTCCACTGAACGGCGCCACTCAGCGGAAATCGTCCACGACGATCCCGAAGCGGCGCACCTTGTCGTAAAATGTTTTGCGGGGAATGCCCAGCGCCTCCACCGTCGACCTCACGTCGCCCTGGTACAAGGTGAGGACATTTTTGATGACGCTTTTTTCAAAAATGTCGATCTGCTCGGGAAGATTGAGCGGAGCTCCGACCGCGGAACTGGTCGCGGCGATTTCCTCCTCGTTGAGCACACCGAGAACGAAGCGGTCGGCCGTGTTTTTGAGTTCGCGCACATTACCGGGCCAGGAGTGGGAGTTCAGCTGGTACAAGATCTGCGGCGTCAATTTGGGGGGATCGCGATGATAACGGGCGGCCGCCTTGAGGACGAAGTGCTGAAACAGCAAAGGGATATCCTCGCGTCGTTCCCGCAATGGCGGTATCTGAATGGTCACGACGTTCAACCGATAATAAAGGTCTTCGCGAAACCGCCCTTCGGCGCTCGCCTGCTTCAAGTTGGTTTTCGTCGCCGAGACGACGCGGATGTCGACGGGAACCGTCTCATTCGACCCCAAAGGCTCGACGGTGCGTTCCTGCAGGATACGGAGAATCTTCACTTGCAGAGAAAGCGGCATACTTTCGATCTCGTCGAGAAACAAAGTCCCTTTGTGAGCGAATTGGATGCGTCCGATCCGACTCTTCGCCGCGCCGGTAAAGGTTCCCACCTCGTAGCCGAACAACTCGCTTTCGAACAAACTTTCGGGTAAGGCGCCGCAATTCAAAGCGACGAAATTGTGGGATCGCCGCTCACTTTGATGATGCAGCGCTCGGGCGACCAATTCTTTTCCAGTCCCGGTTTCGCCCATGATCAAGACATCGGCATCGGTTTCCGCCACCGATGCGATAATGGTCCGGACCCGTTCCATGGATGGCGCCCGGCCGATCACGACATTGTCGCTCGATGCCGCCAATTCGTCCTTGAGACGCCTGTTTTCCATGATCAAGGTACGCCGTTCAAGGGCTCTGCGCACCGTATCGACCAGGATTTCAGCGGGAAACGGTTTTTCCATAAAGTCGTAGGCGCCACACCGAACCGCGCGCAAGGCCATGGCGATATCACCATGGCCGGTGATCATGATGACAGGCAGATTGGGATCGATCTCCAAGGCCCGCTCCATCAAGGCGAACCCATCCATTCCCGGCATCCGCACGTCCGTGATCAAAGCCCCGCAATCGCGGGTGATCAGCTTCAACGCCTGTTCACCGCAATCGCAGTTGATAACCTTGTGCCCAGCCAGTTCAAGGGTCTGTTTGCCCGTATTTCTGATCTGGGGTTCGTCATCGACCAACAAGATCGTCAGAGTCACGCTGCCTCCGTCCGACGCAGGGTTAAGGTGAAAACCGCACCGCCGTCGGGATGGTTGGCGGCGCTCAACTGTCCCCCGAAATCCCTGACGATACCCTCGGAAATCGATAGTCCCAGGCCGAGCCCCTCGCCGGTCGGCTTGGTGGTGAAGAACGGATCGAACATATGGGTTTTAGCGTCGTCCGTAATCCCCACCCCACTGTCCTTCACGGCGATTTCGACCGTTAAGGCCGTGTTCGATACGACGATCGACAGGCGGCGCTCCGCAACAGCGCGCATGGCATCAAGCGCATTGCGCAGCAAATTGATCATCACCTGCTGGAATCTGACGCTATCGGCCCAAACACGCAGATCGGACGCCGGCCGGATCCACTCAAGACTAATGTTCTCCGAGCGGATCGCCCCCCCCAGCAAAGACAACGCACCGTCAACGGCATCGGTGACGGCAACCGCCTCCAGGCGACCGGACGATTTGCGCGCGATGAGCTTCAGTTGTCCGGTGATACGCGCCATCCGTTCGGTCAATCCGACGATTTCACCCAAATTGTCCTTGGCGGTGTCCAGCCGGCCAATATTCAGCAGGGTCACCGCATTGTCCGCATAGCCCCGGATGGCCGCCAACGGCTGATTGATCTCGTGGGCCATACCAGCCGACATCTGGCCCAACGCCGCCAGTTTGACGGCTTGCACAAGCTCGTCTTGCTTTGATTTAAGCTCGTCCTCGGCGCGCTTCCGTTCCACAACCTCTTCGGTCAGCCGTTGATTGCCGGACACCAGAGCGGCGGTACGCTCGATGACACGTAGCTCCAGATCCTTGGTATGACGATGCATCATGCGTCCACGATGAACGATGAAAAAGAGGCCGAAAATCGCCAACCCCATGGCGGCGACCGTCAACAACCCATGATCCCTGGCACTCGCTTGCGCTTCCTTCACCCCCAGCAGCACATGCAACGTCCAGCCGCTTCCGTCGGCCAATGGCTGAGAGGCCATCACATAGTTTTCACCGGCGACCTTGGTCAACACCTTGCCGGGCGCGACACCAAGGACGGGAAGAGGTTCCTCATCATATTGGCGGATCGCTCTGAGCTCATTTCGAGCCTCGTCCGACAATGGCGCCAGGCTGTGAAACCGCCATTGCGGCGTGTTGGTGATAAAGATGACGCCATACCGATCCGTGACGAAGACGCGCTCGCCTCCGCCAGACCAGCCATGCTCCAGTTCATCCATCAGAGTCTTGACCGTGACCGCACCGATCACTTTGCCATCATGCCAGACCGGCATGGCAATGTAATAGCCAGGCCGACCGGCCGTCGATCCAACAGCGAAATGCCGCCCCTCCCGCCCCTCCCGGGTTGCCTGATAATAGGGACGAAACACAAGATGCTGACCGACGAAGCTCCCCGGACCTTCGTTCCAATTGCTCGATGCGATGATGTCGCCCTGGCGATTGAGCATGTAAACGGCCGCGACCCCCAAAGAGGCGCTCAAATCCTCGAGCCGGCGGTCAAAAGCGATCAACCGTTCGTCCGATGGCCCGATCTCGTCTTGGGCCAACAGCAATTCCGCCACCTCCCGATCCGAAGACATCACCACGGGAATATTGCGCGACTTTTCCAGTTCGCTTTGCAGAGCCACGCCGTAAAGAGTCAACCGATCGCGTCCCTGCACGGCCAGACGGTCGTAAGCTTGTTGTTCCGTCCATGCGATGGTCTGCAAGGCCGCCCATGGCGCCACCACCACCAGAACGCAGATCAGGGCCCCCAACAGCAGCCGGGCTGACGGGACCATTTTCAACCGCCTCAGAATTCCCAGCAGACGAATTCGGAGTTTCGCCAAGGTCCACCAGCCGATCATGAGCGGGTTATCGATGTCTTGCGCGCCATCACTACGGAAATCAAATCAGAATTGGACTCCGCCTAATAAAATGCCAGACACCATCTCAATTACGCAACGGTTTTTCGGCCACAGGCGTAAATACCACAGAATATTACTCAGCCGTGCAATAACTCGCACACAATTAACCCCGGTTGGGCGACATCTCAGCCACGCCCGCGGTCAAAGCGCAGCATCTCTGCCGCTTTCTATTTTGGCACGCGCATTGCTTCTCGCTTAAGCAACAACGCCAACCCATAAACAAAAATTAACATGGCGAACAACCATACAAAATGAGGAAACAGAGATGACTCAATCTACCGCCAATAGCGCCGCATTTGATAACAGTAACTCTGCGGCACCCTTACAAATAAAAAACTCAGAACAACCACTTAAACAAGGTTTTATAAAAAAACTTACGGATCTGCATATCGGACCACTCCCATTACCATTATATATTATATTTTTTGCGATTATTTATATCGCATCCGTTACGGGAAAACTCCCGGCGGACATGATCGGTGGGTTCGCCGTCATCATGATCATGGGCTGGCTGCTCGGCGACATCGGCCTGAAGGTCCCGGTTCTCAAGGATATCGGAGGACCGGCGATTCTTTCGATGTTCATCCCCTCCGTTATGATTTTCTACAATCTAATCAATCAAGACACATTGAAGTCCATTACCGCCGTGATGAAGACTTCCAACTTCCTATACCTTTACATTTCATGCCTCGTCTGCGGCAGCATTCTGGGCATGGCACGAAAAATCTTGGTCCAAGGATTTTTGCGGATGTTCATTCCGCTGATCGTCGGCACCCTGGCCGCCACCGTCGTCGGCGTCGCCGTGGGCATGCTGTTCGGCTATGACGTGAAACGGACGTTTTTCTATATCATCATGCCGATCATGGGCGGCGGAATCGGCGAAGGCATCCTGCCCTATTCGATGGCCATGGCGGAGATCCTCGGACAACCGCAAGGCAGCATCATTTCGCAATTGGCGCCGGCCGCCATGCTGGGCAATGTGTCCGCCATCATTTGCTGCGGCTTCCTGAAGAAATTCGCGGAATCACATCCTCAATACAATGGCAACGGCTTGCTCGTGAAGACGGGAGACGACAAAGAACTTATTGAGGAAATGAACAAAGAAAGGCCCGTCGAATTCCATCTGATGGGCGCCGGCCTCATCTTGGCCTGCACATTCTTCATTTTCGGCGGAGTCGCCAGCAGCTATATCGGCATCCCCGGCGCCATCATCATGATTTTCGCCGCCGCTCTCGTAAAAGTCCTGAAACTCATGCCCGCCAAAATGGAACAGGGCGCCTACCACATGTACCGCTTCATCGCGACCAATCTCACATGGCCACTGCTGGTCGGCCTGGGCGTCCTCTACATGCCCTGGAAAGACGTCGTCGCAGCGGTCACACCGGCCTATATCGCGATCTGCGCGTCAACCGTCGTGGCGATGATCACCTCCGGATTCTTCATCGGCAAAGCGATGAATATGTATCCGATTGAATCCGCCATCGTGACCGGCTGCCATAGCGGACTTGGCGGAACCGGCGACGTTGCGATCCTGTCGGCGGCAAATCGCATGGGGTTGATGCCCTTCGCTCAGGTTTCGACCCGACTTGGCGGCGCCAGCATGATCGTCTTTGCGACGATCTTGCTGAAATTGCTGAACTAAACCAGAGCGTCCTCCACCATTCGAGGCCTTCCCGGCAACGGGAAGGCCTCTTGGACCGCAATGACGGAGTCATCGCCGTCACCCGAGGCGACGATCTGGCAAGGCTGCGGACCAACTCCGCCACAGTCACCCCATGACAAAACAATAATCAATCTGGGAGAAACATCCGATGAAACACGTCTTCGGCGCCCTGATCGCAGGATTGCTGCTATCGGCATCAGCGACAGCTCAAACCACCGATTTGATCGCCCATGCGCGCCCCCGCCCCCCTGAACTGAATGTCGAGAACGATACGATTTCCGGTCCATTGAAGGACGTTCTAGACGAAGCCGCGCGAACGACGGGATTGACAATGTCTTGGATCGTCGTCCCCTTTCCACGGAGCGTCAAGACACTGCAGGATAAGGAACCGGTCATCGTCCCACGTGTGATAAAGACCGCGGAACGAGAACAGTTCATGACGTTTCTAACGCCAATCGCCGAACAAAAACGACATGTGTATTTCATTGTCGCAAAAGGAAATGAATCCAAAATTTCCAATTACGATAGCCTGCATGGCCTAACCGTCGGCACCAAAAGAGGAACTGTCTATTTTGATAAATTCGATAGCGACACATCTATAAAAAAAGAAGCTGTCGCCGACGACAATGCCTTATGTAAAATGCTACAAGCTGGTCACATCGATGTATTGGCGAGTATTGACTTACCGTCAACGGAATACATGATGAAAACGATTGGATACACCAATTTTGCCGTCGCGCCCTATCATGAAGATTTTACTTCCGGCAATTATTTCGCAATTGCGAAAGATGGCCCGCTCCAGTCAAAGGTTGAAAAACTCAATGCCGTCCTAAAAGATATGGTCAGCACGGGAAAGATCGAGGCCATCTATCGGAAATACAAGCTGGATCCAAGCGATATCAAGGAATAGCCGGGGAGCCATCGATCACGAGAACACCGTTATTCCGTCGAGCATCGCATGAGCCATCTCGCCCACGCTGATTTGCCCGTCCCGGTTGCCATCCAACGCGTCGCTGCTCATCGCCGCTGATGGCGAAAGGGCGGCGATCTCGGACTTGGATAAGGTTCCATTGTAGTTGCTGTCCGCTCCGCTGACAATATCCTGGGCCAAAACATAGGCCGCAACGATCAGCGACGCCGATGGAACAGGAGCCAGGGACTCCCCGGCAACGGCCAAATCCCGGCTTCTGTTGCGGGGCCAAGGGGCAAGGGACTGCGATGTGCCGATCGTGCGGATGGAGATCATAGCGATGGCTCCGATTCTTGTTCGTTCTATCGTTAAACGGCCAAGCACCGACTTTTCGGCCAAAAAAAACACCGCCGAAGAAAGAAGAAGGTCTTCGGCGGTGTTGGGTGCGACGGTCCGCCATCGAGCGGGCTCGACGATCGGGTCCGATCACCGCGATTTGATGTCACATCGGCGAAAGCCGAAGCCGCCGGATGGCGGCGCCGGCGCTTGAAGGCGCTGATAAGGTCTCATCAGCGCCTGTTGCATTACTCGTGCAGATTTTTGCCGAGGATGGCCGCATATCCGCCGTCGTCCCGGATCATCTTCAGCCCCTTATTGAAATCACTCACTTTCTCCGCCGCATTGGGCGTCGTCTTGGAAAAAGCGTTATAGAACTTGTTGATTGTCAACGGCGGCTCCACCGCAACGATGGGGCTGGTTCCGACCGGCGGGTTTTTCGCCAGGTAAGATGTCACCAGGACTTTCTTTTCGACAAAGAGATCGATCCGTCCCGCCGAAAGCTTGCGGATGTTCAAGATATAGTCGGAGACAGGTTCTTTCTTCAGGAACGGCGCGTCGGCGAAGTCTTTCGGATATCCAGCGCCGATAATCGTTCCAATGCTGTATTTTGAAAGATCTTCCAGTTTCGCATAAGAAATCTTCGAGCTCTGCAAAGCGAAAAAGACCATTGGAGATTCCGCGACCAAATCCGAATAGGTCAGCACTTTGGCCCGTTCATCCGAGAAATAGCAGCCCAGCAAGCCGTCCACTTCGCCTTTGGTCGCCATATCGACGGCGCGCGCCCATGGCACGAACTCAACATGCGCCTCGTAGCCAACCTTCTTGAAGGCCTCGGTGGTCAATGCCAGCAAAAAGCCGTCGGCTTTCTCGGGATCGGTCGCGAAGGTGACCGTTTTCAGTGATTGCGCCGAAACCGGCAGCGCGATCAATGAAAACAGGGACAGCAGAAATGCTAATCGAAAAAAGCGGAATTTCGCCACGAACGCCTCCTCTATTTTGATTTTCCAGCTTAGACCATTCCTCCAAAAACCGGAACTGCATTCCAGTTATAACCTGATCTTGAGCCGACCTATGGTTCGGCAGGCTCAAGCGCCACTCGGTCTCAAAGGCTTGGAACGATAATTTCGCCCCTGGCCCCAGTTCCAAAGTTCTGCATGGTCTCCACGCCATATTACAACGGAGCATCGAACAAATTATGATAGAAAATGAGGTGATCTTCTAATCGGAATAGGTGCTATACTGGCGATGAAGTCGTCGATGTTGGTGGGCATTCGAATCACCAACGCTCGCTGCACCCAAGGCTTTATCGGGCCCAGCAAGGCGCAGAAAGGTCCATTTGACAAACCTCATTCGCCGCGCATTCGGGCGCGTGCCATTGGTATCTCCTTGGGATCATCAAGAACCAATCAGAGAAGAACTCTTCAGCACCGAGCGGATTGAAGAGCACGCGCGCAGTCTGGCTGAAGCTCAGACGGTCAGCGCAAAACCGGCCAAGGGATACCCCTTGGCGGGTCGACTCGCCGAAAATGCGACCGTCCTGCTAGCCTCTCATCGCATCATCGCCAAGGTGATCGACGATGGACATGCCATCTCGCCCGCGGCGGATTGGCTGCTCGACAACTATTATCTCGTCGAGCGACAGATCCACGCCATCCGTTCCGATCTGCCGTCCGGGTATTATCGACAACTGCCCAAGCTCGACTGCGGACCGTTCAAAGGGTTCCCCAGGGTGCTCGGCGTGGCCTGGGCCTTCGTCGCTCATACCGACAGCCGCTTCGATTCCGAGATCCTGCGACGCTTCGTGCGCGCCTATCAGGACGTCCAACCCCTCACGATCGGTGAACTTTGGGCACTGGCCATCACCTTACGGATTGTCCTGATCGAGAATCTTCGACGCCTCGCCTTAGGGATCGTCCGCAATTGCGCCGACCGGCAGGAGGCCGACGATCTCGCCGACCGGTTGCTGGGTGCCGGCGGACGTGCCGTCGAACCGGTCCCCGTCGTCCTGTCGAACCATGAGCGGGCGGCGCTTCCCAATGCCTTCGCGGTACAACTCGTCTACAGGCTGCGTGACCAGGATCCGAGAGTCACACCGGCGCTGACATGGCTCGACCAACGCTTGGTGTTACAGGGAACGACCGCCGACGCGCTCGTGCGCGACGAACACCACAGGCAGGGCGCGTCGAGCGTTACGGTTCGCAACATCATCACCAGCATGCGTTTGATCTCCGACGTCGATTGGACCGAATTGGTCGAGAGCATCAGCCTCGTCGACGACATTCTGGCCACCGCGGGTTCCTTTACGGAGATGGATTTCCCGACGCGCAATCTTTATCGCAGCGCGATCGAAGAGCTGGCGCGGGGGTCCGCCCACACCGAGATCGATATCGCGAAAAGCGCGGTCATGGCCGCGAAAAACGCCGTTTCCGCGGAACCGCAAGACGCGGAATTGCAAACAACCAAGTGTGATTTGACCGACATCGGCGTCCCGCCGGTGTTGGCGCCGGAGCAATTCCTCGCCGCCGGCGAGACGCCGTCAACCGGCTCATTGCCGTCAGACCAGGACGATCGCCAAGGCGATCCCGGCTATCACCTCGTCGCCGGGGGACGCCGCGCCTTCGAAGCGTTGATCGGCTATCGCTTGCCATTGCGCATCTGGCACGGGCGGTTGAATCAGGTTTGCGGCATCGGCGGCTATGCAACCGCCATCGCCGTGGTCACCGCGGCTCTCCTCGCCTTTCCGTTGCTCCTTCTCGCCGGTGCCGGGCTCGGCGGCGCATGGATCGCTTTGCTGGGCGTTCTTGGTGCCATCCCGTCCATCGACGCGGCGGTCGCGCTGGTCAACCGCGCGGCGCTTTGGGGCTTTGGCGCGACCCGCCTGCCCGCGATGGCGCTTCGCGACGGCATCCCGTCCCATCTTCGAACCGTGGTGGCTGTCCCAACGCTTCTGACCTCGCCAGAGGCCATCGCAGAGCAGATCGAACGCATCGAAGTCCACTATCTCACCTGTCCGCAAGGCGACCTTTTGTTCGCCCTGCTCTCCGACTGGGCCGATGCCGATGCCGAACAGGCGCCGGAGGACGACATGCTCCTGACCGCCGCGGCGGAGGGAATCGCCCGGCTCAATCGCCGCCACGGCCCCGCCCCCGGTGGTCAGCGCTTCCTCCTTCTCCATCGCAAAAGAGTCTGGAACGACGGCGAAGGAAAATGGTTGGGATGGGAGCGCAAGCGCGGCAAGTTGCATGAGTTGAACCGGCTCCTGCGCGGTGCCTCCGACACCACCTTCATCCCCGTCGGCGGCAAACCGCCGGTCGTCCCCGCCGACGTCCGCTATGTGGTGACGCTCGACTCCGACACGAGGTTGCCCCGCGACACGGTGCGCCGGCTCATCGGCAAAATGGCCCATCCGCTCAACCGCCCCCGGTTCGATGCCATGGCAGGCCGGGTCGTCGAAGGCTATGCGGTCATGCAGCCCAGGGTCTCCCCCTCGCTGCCGATCGGCGACGAGGGCTCGCTATTCCAGCGCACCTTCTCAAGCATGGGCGGCATCGACCCTTACGCCGCAGCCGTTTCCGACGTGTATCAGGACTTGTTCGGCAAAGGATCCTACGCCGGCAAAGGCATCTACGACATCGACGCCTTCGAAGCCGCTCTCACCGATCGGGTGCCGGATTCGACACTCCTCAGCCACGATCTGTTCGAGGGCGTCTTCGCCAGCGCCGGCCTCGCCTCCGACATCGAGGTGGTCGAGGAGTTCCCCGCCCGCTATGACGTCGATGCGCTTCGCCACCATCGTTGGACGCGTGGCGACTGGCAACTGCTGCCCTGGATCCTCGGCTGCCGGGGGACCTGTCTGCATGGAAAAGAGCCGGGCGCATCACAGCCTCGGAACCGGGTCCGCGACGCGATCCCGTCAATCGGCCGCTGGAAGATGCTGGACAATCTCAGGCGATCGCTCTCGGCGCCCGCCGCCATCCTCGCTCTGGTGAGCGGATGGGTGACATTGCCCTTCAACGACGCGACGATCTGGTCGCTTTTCGTCTTCGCAACCATCGTGTTGCCGACCTTGATACCGGTGTTCGGCGCCATCTTGCCACATCGCGCGGGCATCACCGCCGGCAGCCATTTTCGCGGCTTGGCCAGCGATACGCGGCTGGCCATGACCCAATCGGTCTTGAGAATCGCCTTTCTCGCGCATCAGGCTTGGTTGATGAGTGACGCGATCGGCCGAACCCTGTTCCGGCTGGTCACGCGTCATCACCTGCTCGAATGGGTCACCGCCGCCCAGGCGACGATCGGCCCCAGGCTCGATGTCTTCGGGTTCTATCGCCGGATGGCCGGGGCGCTCGTCATCGCCATGCTGGCGCTGGGGGCGACGATCCTTCTTGGCCAAAACACCTGGCCTCTGGCGGCGGCCTGCGCCCTCCTCTGGATCGCATCACCGGCCATTGCGCGCTGGGTCAGCAGCCCCCCACAGATCCGCAATCATTTGTCGATGTCGGAGAACGATCGAACGATCTTGCGGCTGACGGCGCGCCGTACCTGGCGATTCTTCGAGACCTTCGTGACGGCAGCCGATCACATGCTGCCCCCCGACAACTTCCAGGAAGATCCGCTGCCGGTGCTCGCCCACCGGACATCGCCGACCAATCTCGGCCTTTTTCTTCTGTCGACGGCAAGCGCGCACGACTTCGGTTGGACGGGATCCGACGAAGCGATCGAACGGCTGGAAGCGACCTTCGCCACAATGAGCGATCTCGAGCGCTTCCGCGGCCACTTCTATAACTGGTACGACACACAAGATCTGCGTCCGCTCGATCCCCGGTACATCTCCTCCGTCGATAGCGGCAATCTCGCCGGGCATCTGATCGCGCTCGCCAACAGCTTTCGCGAATGGCGGATCCATCCGCTCACGGAAAAGCAGCGTCTCGCCGGTATCCATGACGCGCTCGCGCTGGCGCGTGAAGAGGCCGCTCTCATGGATGACGGTCGCAGAACGCAAACCGTGACCTGGCGCCAACTCGACGACGCGCTTGCCACGCTTGCCGCCAGTATCGAACGAGCGCCTGTGGAAGGCGAAGACATCGCCTTCCGGCTCGCCGGACTCGCATCGGAAGCCGAAACGATCGCCGATATGGCCGGAGCGCTGGCCAGTGAACGCGACGACGCCATCGGCAACGACATGTTGTACTGGGTGGCGGCGGTTCAACATTCGATCGAGAGTCACCGCCAGGACTTCTCCCGAACCCCGGATGCCGAGGATTTTTGGGATGCGCGTCTGCTGATCCTGGAAGAAACCGCGCGGGCAACCGCTCTCGAAATGGAATTCGGCTTTCTGCTCGACCCTGAGCGGAAACTCCTTTCGATCGGTTTTCTGGTTCCCGAAGGCAGTCTCGATTCGAACTGCTACGACCTGCTGGCCTCCGAAGCGCGACTTGCCAGCTTCATGGCGATCGCCAAGGGAGACGTTCCGGCCCGTCACTGGTTCCGCCTCGGACGCACCGTCACACCGATCGCCCATGGCAGCGCTTTGATCTCCTGGTCGGGATCGATGTTTGAATATCTGATGCCCTCGCTTGTCATGCGCGCGCCGGCGGGGAGCCTGATCGAACAGACGAACCGCCTCATCGTGCGACGCCAGATGGACTACGGGACGGCACAGGGCTTTCCATGGGGCATTTCGGAATCGGCTTATAACGCCCGCGACCTGGAGTTCACCTACCAATATTCCAACTTCGGCGTCCCCGGCCTCGGCCTGAAGCGCGGCCTTGGCGAAAACGCCGTCGTCGCACCTTACGCAACGGCACTCGCGACCATGGTCGACCCCTTGGCGGCGGCCCGAAATTTGACGCGCCTCGCCAGCATCGGGGCCTGCGGCCGCTATGGCTTTTACGAAGCCCTTGATTACACGGCGACCCGCGTGCCGGAAGGAAAAAACGTCGCCATCGTCCATGCCTTCATGGCGCACCATCAGGGCATGACGATCGTCGCCATCGCCGACGCCTTGCAAGACGGTGTGATGCGGACGCGCTTCCATGCCGAACCCATCGTCCAAGCGACGGAACTGCTCCTGCAGGAGCGCACGCCGCGCGACGTCGCGGTGGCCCGTCCCTTGGCGACGGAAACCGAATCGACCACCAAGATTCTGGGGGTCGAGCCCCCTGGCGGCCGGCGATTCACCACGGCGCACGGCCCGACGCCGGCAACGCACCTGCTGTCGAACGGCCAATATGCGGTCATGCTGACGACCGCCGGATCCGGCTACAGCCGCTGGCGGGATCTGTCGATCACCCGCTGGCGTGAGGACGCGACCTGCGACGACTGGGGCTCGTACATTTTCCTGCGCGATGTCGGCAGCGGAGCCGTATGGTCGGCGGGATTCCAGCCGATCGGCGCGGAACCCAACGCCTATGATGTCTTATTCAACGAGGATCGCGCCGAAATCACCCGGCGCGACGGAGCGCTGACGACAACCCTGGAAGTTCTGGTCTCGGCGGAATTCGCAGGCGAGGTTCGCCGTGTTTCGATTTCGAACGCCGGCACGCGGATCAGAGAGATCGATGTCACCTCCTATGCGGAGCTGGTTTTGGCTCCTCAGGCCGCCGACATTGCCCATCCCGCCTTTTCGAAGCTCTTCGTCGAAACCGACTATCTTGCCGACGCTGGCGTCCTGGTGGCGACCAGACGGCGGCGCGCGCCGAACGATCCGGAAATCTGGGCGGCCCATCTCGCCGTCGTCGATGGGGAAGCCGTGGGCAAGCCGCAAGTGGAAACCGACAGAGCTCGTTTCCTCGGCCGTGGCTGCGGCATCCGCACGCCGATCGCGGTGATCGACGGCCGGCCGCTGTCGAACACGGTCGGCACCGTCCTCGATCCCATCTTCGCCCTGCGCCAGCGTGTGCGCGTGGCGCCGGGGGCAACCATCCGCATCTCCTTCTGGACGATGGTCGCGCCAACCCGCGAGGCCGTGCTCGATCTCGCCGACAAGCATCGGGATATCACCGCCTTCGAACGGGCGGCTATGCTCGCCTGGACCCAGGCCCAGGTGCAACTCCATCATCTCGGCATCGATCAAAGCGAAGCCAGTCTGTTCCAGCGTCTGGCCGGCCATCTCCTCTTCGCCACACCGACCTTGCGGCCGTCGTCCGACACCATCAGGCGGGGGGGCGGCGTTCAATCCGGGCTTTGGGCACAAGGCATCTCCGGCGATCTGCCGATCGTGCTCCTGCGCATCGCCGACACCGAAGACCTCGATATCGCGCGGCAACTGCGCCAAGCGCATGAATATTGGCGGATGAAACAACTCGCCGTCGATGTCGTCATCGTCAATGAGCGCGCCTCGTCCTACGTTCAAGATCTGCAGAACGCGATCGAAACACTGTTTCGATCCGGACAATCGAGACGGCAGGTTCATGTGGCGGGTCCGTCGGGCCGTGTCTTCCTTCTGCGGGCGGATCTGATTTCCGCGGAGTGCCGCGCCCTGCTCGCCTCGGTGGCGCGCGTGGTGCTGGTCGGCCAGCGTGGCCGTCTGTCCGATCAACTCGATCGGGCGCCGGAGGCCATCATCGTCGCGCGTCCGATGTCCAAGCGGGCCTTCGCCTTGCCGCAATCGCAAGTCCCGCCGCCACCGCCTCATCTCGAGTTCTTCAACGGACTTGGCGGTTTTGACGACGACGGCCGGGAATATGTGACGGTGCTCGGCCCTGGTCAGTCGACGCCGGCGCCCTGGCTCAACATTGTCGCCAACGCCAACTTCGGCTTTCAGGTGGCGACCGAGGGCGGCGGCTACACTTGGTCGGTCAACAGCCGCGAAAATCAGATCACCCCTTGGTCGAACGACCCCGTCACCGATCGTCCGGGCGAAGCGTTTTACCTGCGCGATAACGACAACGGCGATCTGTGGAGTCCTACCGCCATGCCGATTCGCGATCCTGCCGCGACCTATGTCGCGCGCCATGGTCGCGGATACAGCCGGTTCCAACATGCCGCCCATGGCATCGCCCTCGATCTGATCCAATATGTGCCGCTGGAAGACCCGATCAAGATTTCGCATTTCCGTCTCCACAACACATCGGGCCACATGCGGCATCTTTCGCTGACCGCTTATGTGGAATGGGTGCTGGGGCCATCGCGGACGGCGTCGGCCTCGTTCGTGACCACCGAAATCGATGCCGTCACGGGCGCGATGTTCGCCCGCAATCCCTGGACTCCGGCGTTCGCCTCGCATGTCGCCTTCGTCGATTTCGCCGGGCGCCAAACGGATTGGACGGGAGATCGGCGCGAGTTCATCGGCCGCAATGGAACGCTGATGAGCCCGGCTGCGCTCACCGACCGAACGCAGCTCTCGAACAGCGTCGGCGCCGGTCTCGATCCCTGCGGCGTGATGAGAACCACGATCGAACTGCCGGCGAACGGTATCGTGGAAATCGTCTTTCTGCTCGGTCAATCGGCGAACGCCGACGAGGCCAGGACCTTGATCGCACGCTACCGCGCGGCCGATCTCGGCGCCGTGCGCACCGACGTCGGCCACTATTGGGACAAGGTTCTGGGCGGACTCCAGGTGAAAACACCGGATCGTCCGATGGACATCATGCTGAACGGCTGGCTCCTCTACCAAACGCTGGCCTGCCGGTTCTGGGCTCGCTCGGCCTTTTATCAGGCGAGCGGCGCCTTCGGCTTTCGCGATCAGCTCCAGGACGGAATGGCGCTCGCCACCTGCCGCCCAACAATCACACGCGACCATCTGTTACGGGCGGCGGCACGACAATTCGTCGAGGGCGACGTTCAGCATTGGTGGCTGCCACAATCCGGCGTGGGCGTCCGCACGAGGATTTCCGACGATCGCGCCTGGCTTGCCTACGCGGTCGCCCATTATGTCGAAACGACGGGAGACCACACCGTTCTCGACAGCGAGATCGCCTTCCTCGAAGGCGAAACGCTGGCGCCGGACCAACATGACGCGTTCTTTCAACCGACGATTTCGGACCAGACGGCCAGTTTGTTCGAGCATTGCGCCCGCGGCCTCGACCAGAGCCTTGCCCAAGGCGTGCATGGCCTGCCGCTCATGGGAACCGGCGATTGGAATGACGGCATGAACCGCGTCGGCGAAAAAGGCCAGGGCGAGAGCGTCTGGCTGGGCTGGCTGCTGCATGCCACGCTCACCGCCTTCGCCTCGCTTGCCGAGACGCGCCGGGATACCGTTCACGCCACCGCCTGGCGAACACACGCGGCCCTGTTGCGCGCCGCTCTCGATCGCGAGGCATGGGATGGCGACTGGTACCGCCGCGGCTGGTTCGACGACGGCACGCCGTTCGGCTCCGCGGCAAGCCAGGAATGCCGGATCGACTCCATCGCGCAATCCTGGGCCGTCATCTCCGGCGCGGCCGAGCCCTCGCGCGCCGCAAGCGCCATGCGGGCGGTCGAACGGGAACTGATCCATCCTGACGATAAACTGGCCCTGCTCTTCACGCCGCCCTTCGACAAGACGCCGCTCGACCCTGGCTATATCAAAGGCTACCCGCCGGGTATCCGCGAAAACGGCGGCCAATATACCCATGCCGCCCTTTGGTCGGTGATGGCGTTCGCCATGCTGGGCGAGGGAGACAAAGCGGCAAGACTGTTCTCGCTTCTCAACCCGATCAATCACGCCCGCACGCGGGCCGACGTCTATCGCTACAAGGTGGAGCCTTATGTCGTCGCCGCGGACGTCTATGCGGCGGCCCCCCATGTCGGACGCGGCGGATGGACCTGGTACACCGGCTCGGCCGGCTGGATGCAGCGCGCCGGGATCGAGAGCATTCTGGGTCTCAGCCGGCATGGCGCCACGTTGCGCCTGGATCCGTGCATTCCGAAAAGCTGGCCCCGCTTCGAGATGACGCTCCAACATCTGTCGGCACGCTATGAGATCTCGGTCGAGAACCCCGATGGCGTCGCCAAAGGCGTTCTGTCCGCCGAACTCGACGGAGTCGCCATCACGGAACGGCCCTTGTGCCTGCCGCTCGTAGACGACGGCACCACCCATCATGTCCAGGTGAGGCTCGGCTGAGCCTTATCGACACCCCAACAGTGGAGAATTCCCATGCTCTCTCGACAATCCTTGCGCGCCCCTCCCCCCAATTTTTACAACAACCGGCGGCAGGCCGCGATTGATCACCTGATAAAAGTTGGTCTCAATCCTTTTGACTCAGTGACAATCGGACCGGTCGTCCACCCGCCCGAACCACTGACAAACCTTGAGGACCGTTACCTGCGCGAGATGCGGACGATGCCGCGCCTGCCCGTCGAAATGGCTTGGGAATTGACCGACATGAAGGCGCAAATCGCCGGCCTGACCGCCCGCATTTCCAATGCGCGAAGGTCCGCTTAACGCAAAAGGAACCGTTGGAGAAATTGACAACAGTTAAGGCCGACAAGGGCGATCACGTTCATGCCGGTGATCAGGAAATCGCCTATCAATTTGTCGACCTCGACCGATTAAAAGCTGACTTTCTCGCGGATGTGAAGGAGTGGCTCAATGCGCACGGTAATTCTTGATATTGGCAGCCTGGACCAGGGGCTTGCGGCTTTTGGCGAGACCTGGGCATCAGGTCTGCCGGAAAGCAGCGCGAGAATAAGCTTCGCGTCGCCGGAACTGCTTTGGAAGGTGCTGAGCGCCAAGCGTTGGGAATTGCTAAAAGCGATGACCGGAAAAGAGGCTATGTCGGTGCGTGGTGCCGCTCGCCTGGTGGGGCGGGACGTGAAGGCTGTTCACAGCGATATCCATGCGTTGCTGGTGGCCGGTGTGCTTCGTAAGACCGATGATGGGCAGGTGGTCTTTCCGTTCGATACCGTCCATATCGATTTTATGCTCAAAGCAGCCTGACATGAGACATCAAGCAAGCCGTTATCGCGCCGCCATCTGCGGGCCCAATTGGTGCAACGCCGCCAGAAAGCTCGTCACGCTTCCGCTGCGCAAGGGGTGATAGGGCTTGCCCGCCTGCCGGCAAAGCCGCTTCAATGTCGCCACGGCGTCATGACTGACGCAATCGACGGGAAAAAACACGGCCTCGGAGCGGCTGACCATTCCGGCCAACAACCCCCGCTTCTCTTCAACGCCGCCATCATGATGCAAAAGCGTGACGCGAAATTTCTCGGCGTGCGTCCGGATATGCAGGACCTGGCCGGGGCGCCCCCCCACATAGAGCAGGGTCGTACCGGCGATCTCCTCGGCCGGAGGCACGGGCGCGGTCTCGCCCCTCTCGCCGTTCGGTACCGACAACCGGGTCTCGACGATCTCCAACTCCTCGCGAAGCTGCCGCTCACGCGCCGACAGATCGGCTAAGGCCGCTTCCGTCTTGGATCGGCAGAGACGCTCCTGCTCACAGAGCGTTTCCAGGCGCGCGCATCGCTCGCTTTCCGCCGACAAATTGCGCTGCAACTGGGCCACGGCCTCCCGCAGCGCCAGAACCTCTCCGTCTTGCCCAATCGGCGGCGGGACGGGGGCACCTTCTCGCACGAGCGGACCCGCCGCCCTATCGTTCCGTTTCGTGATCGTCGCCGCGCGCGCGGCAAGCGCCTCCCTCGCCGCGGCCTGCTGCCTCTCCAACTTGCGCTCGAGGTCCGCCTTTTCGGCCTCAAGCGCCGTCACGCGTCTCGCGTCGGCGCGATGGGCGGCGCCCGCCAACTGCGAGACCATATGGACGTCTTGGAAGACGGCATCCCACAGGGATTCGGACGCCGCCGGATGGGTCAACACCGCCCAGTAGGCGCCGGCGATATCGCCGCATCCTTTCGCCGCGTCCCACAGACGAGCGAGATCGGCGCCATCCTTCGCCCTGCCGAACCGTTTCAGCGTCAGTTGATAGCGCCGGTCCAGCGCTTTTTGCAGCAACTTGCCGGCCACATCCGCATAGCCGGCGAATCGCACTCCTTCATTGTGCAGGGCATAATCCGACAAACTGTCCGCCGCTCGGCCGACCAGCTTCTCCACAATCTTCCGGAGTTCGGCCAGCGTCAAACAGGTGCCGATGATCGAGCAATGAAAATGTCGCGGAAGCTCCCACAGCCTTGTTCGCCTCTTGTCCAGGGCGGCGAACAAGGCGATCTGCTCGGCATCCGAGAGTCTCGGCCCCAGCGAAACACGCGAAAGCGCGTCGTTGTGATCCACCATATCCGCCAGGCAAGGTCCGATGGGAGGCACGGTCCATTCCGTCGAAAAATTTCGTTATATACATAATATATATTGCGCCACTCATCCGGCAAGCGCCGTGAACGGTTTACGACGAAAATAGGCTGAAAGGCATGGTGACCTGCCGCGACGTTCGCTGTCCGCCGGACGGAGTGCCGGCGCCGGATCAGCTGTGCAGGCCGGGGGCTTCCTGCCCGGTGCGCGCCACATACTCCGTATAGCCGCCGTCATACTGGTGGATGCCCTCCGGCGTCAGTTCCAACACCCGGTTGGAAAGCGTCGCCAGGAAATGGCGGTCATGCGACACGAACAGCATGGTGCCCTCGTAGGCGGCCAGCGCCCTGATCAGCATTTGCTTGGTGTCGAGATCGAGATGGTTGGTCGGCTCGTCGAGCACCAGGAAATTGGGCGGATTGAAGAGCATGGTCGCCATCACCAGCCGGGCCTTTTCTCCACCGGAGAGCACGCGGCATTTCTTTTCCACATCATCGCCGGAGAAGCCGAAACAGCCGGCCAGCGTGCGGAGCGATCCCTGGCCCGCCTGCGGGAAAGACCCTTCCAGGGACTCGAACACGGTAGCGTCGCCATCGAGCAGTTCCATCGCATGCTGAGAGAAATAGCCCATCCTGACGCTGCCGCCGACGGCGACGGTTCCGGTGTCCGGTTCGGTCGAGCCGGCCACCAGCTTCAACAGCGTCGACTTGCCGGCGCCATTGACCCCCATGACGCACCAGCGCTCCTTGCGGCGGATCATGAAATCGAGCCCCTGATAGATGGGCCGGCTGCCATAGCCCTTGTGCACATTCTTCATGACCACGACATCGTCGCCCGAACGCGGCGCCGGCGGAACGTCGAAGGTCACCGTCTGGCGGCGCTTCGGCGGCTCGAAGCGCTCGATCTTATCCAGCTTCTTCACCCGGCTTTGCACCTGGCTCGCGTGCGAGGCCCGGGCCTTGAAGCGCTCGATGAACTTCAGTTCCTTCGCCAACATGGCTTGCTGCCGGTCGAACTGCGCTTGCTGCTGCTTTTCGTTCAACGCCCGCTGATGCTCGTAGAAGGCGTAATCGCCGGCATAACTGTTCAGCGATCCGCCGTCGATCTCGATAATCTTCGTGACGATGCGGTTCAGGAACTCGCGATCATGCGAGGTCATCAGCAGAGCGCCTTCGTAGCCCTTCAGGAAGTCCTCCAGCCAGATCAGGCTTTCGAGGTCCAGATGGTTGCTCGGCTCGTCGAGGAGCATGGCGTCGGGCCGCATGAGCAGGATGCGGCCGAGTGCCACCCGCATCTTCCAGCCGCCCGACAGCAGGCCGACGTCCATGTCCATCATCTCCTGGCTGAAGCTGAGCCCGGCGAGCACGTCTCGCGCCTGCCCCTCCAACTCGTAGCCCCCCAACTCCTCGAAGCGCGCCTGCACTTCGCCATAGCGCTCGACAATCGCATCCATATCGGCGCGATCGGGATCGCACATGGCTGCTTCAAGGCCCGCCAATTCCGCCGCCACGGTACTGACCGGCCCAGCCCCATCCATCACTTCCGCCACCGCGCTGCGACCGGACATGTCGCCGACATCTTGATTGAAATAGCCGATCGAAATCTGCTTCTCGATCGCCACCTGCCCCTCGTCCGGCGCTTCTTCGCCGGTGATCATCCGGAACAGCGTCGTCTTGCCCGCACCGTTGGGACCGACGAGGCCTATTTTTTCACCCCTGTTGAGCGCTGCGGACGCTTCGAAGAAAAGGATCCGATGACTGTTCTGCTTGCTGATGTTTTCGAAACGTATCATATGCGACTGGATTCCCGTGGCGAGCTTGGGACCTGTTCATCAACAGGCCTTAAAGCCCAAGCGGCGCCTGAACCCGCCGGTGGAGCGAAGTGCGCCGACGTCGGCAAAGCCGACGGTCCCCTCAGGGACGAGCGCGAGCTTGCACCCCGGTGGCACAGGCGTCATCTGAAACGAAGGGCTTGCAGCGATGATTGATTTCGCGACAAGCCCTCCGCCCCTTATGCCACAGGATGCCGGATGCGATAGAGTCCTTATCGCGCTGTCGGCGAAAACAGCCCTTCCGGCGCTGCCATCCTTAAACTGTCCCGGACGCGGCGTCGTCCGGCGACGCCACGCGAATGCCGAAGGATCGGAAATGTGTGGGAAGGCGGACATGAGCGTCGTGCGCGGACCAAGAAAGGTCACCTACGAAGCGTAGGCCATTTGCCGTCGCATTGCTTCTAATTTCTGGTGCAGTACATAAACATTAACTCTTTTGCTGACCTCCACAGTTGCAAACGGCGTTGACAATTTTAGTTTTCGATCTATTTCGTCGTCGATTTGTATATTTTTTTTATACATCTCCTTACGTTCAAGTGCGGCGACAACTACTTGCTTACCATAGTATTTAATTCCGTCAACATGTGGCTCTCCGATAAGGAACCGATCTATGGAAGCCCAAGGGACCGTACCCAACTCTGGATAAATACGGAATCTAACCCCATCATGGTCAGCAATTAGAACTTCCAACGCCTTACCCTGCAGTCCGCATTTGATCATTATTCCGGCAAGACAAATTGGCCAAAATATCACGACATGAACACACACGTACAACAATTTGAACGCGTTTCTATGGTATAATAGGAACTTTCTTACATCTGTAGTCGCATCTATCAGTATCCATGCGCATATGAATATGATTACTACTAGGATAATCTCCGTCTTTACGGTTTCCGAAACGGTAAACTTTCGTAGAATTTTAGAAATATCGCCATTCGCATGCCTCTTTACGTGAACGATCGACATCAAAGTGCTCAGCAAGAAATTCTCATTCCTATCGATGATAGCAAAGAACTTGAGGGCTGGCTTGCCTGATCTGGACCAGTCACTACACCCGCGCCCCAACGTCCGTTTTGCGAGAGGAACAGCGGGCGCACTCGCTCTGATGGAAGGTCGGCTATCTGGAATCGGCGCAGATCCCTGGAACGACCACATGGGCGCTGAGTTGTCGGTCGGCACACGGGTTCAAACCGCTGGCGCACGACCAACTTAGATGGACAACAGTTAGGGCGGTCGGTCTGCGAACCGGATTAAGCTTCACAACCGAGCCAGCGACTCGCAAAAATCAAGGAAGCCGGGCGCTGCATCCAACACGCGCCTCGCTTCCGACGACATGATCGCCGGTTCCACCTCATAATCCGCCACCAAACGCAAATCGAACGCCGCCCTCAGCAGCCGTCCCTCTTGTCGTTCTGCCTCACCCATCGGCTTGAGCAACAGTCCGAACTGACCGATCAGCGACGAATGTTTCGACGGCGCTGTGCCGGATCGTGCGAGCAGCACGGCCATCGCTCCGTGATACATGGCGTAATAGCAGTTGTGGATGATCGTCTCGGGCGCCCTCTCGGGATCCAAGGTCGCGACCTGGGCAATGAGATCGCGGGCCTTTGCAAACCGTCTTTGAACCTCGTCGCTCAAACCGGCCGACCTTGTGATCGAATGTTGCGCATGAGCAGGGTATCTTCCGATTCGCGCTGCAACGGGAAGACGATGGTCTGGATGAACTGACCGGTTTCCAGAAGGATGTCGTAGGCAGCGTCCGAGAGCACGAAGCGGTCTGTTTCCGCCAAGGGTTCTCTTAGAAACACCGCCAGATCCCAATCCGAATCGGGTTCAGAATCGCCGCGAGCGCGCGAGCCGAAGAGTACGATCTTGGCAAGTCGACCCCCGAGCGCCGCCTCGGCGCGCCTTCGAAACTCGGCTGGTATATCCGTGTTCATCGGTCTTTCCATTTGGCCACTATAACATTAGAAGCGCAGGTCGGGCACAAGTTGAAACGTCTTCGCTCGCTTCCGGGCCAAGACTTTGGGATTGCAGTTTTCAGGGGCCGGAATGACAACTCTCGGCCGCAATGGGCTCGCTGTCGCGCCTAACGATAGCCGATGGACATGCCGCCCCAGTGGCGTTGAACATAGATCGGCGAGGTCAGATATTTCATCAAAACGAACTTGCCGCCGCCCATATCGCGCCGGAAGGTCAGCAGCACGAACGGTTTGGTGTTGCGACCGGCGGCGATTGAGTTCCGGTCCGTGAAGATCTTGCGATTGCGGCTGTTCTCGGCGTTCCACACCGGGTCCTGGCGTTGCGGTTGCGAGAATTTCCGGTTGTGGGTCGGCAGATAGGCGTTCCGGTCGAGGCATACGCAAAAATTGATGCGCGGATCGCTGGTCAGCACCGCCTCTTGAATGGGCGGCAACAGGCGATCGGCGAGATCGGTGAAATCGGTGAGATATTGTTGGGGATTGCTCCCCGGGATTTCGCGATAGTTGGTATCGAACAGCTTGTCGAGCGAGATGTCTCCGCTCGCGAGCGCCGCCTCGAAGGCGTCCGCGACGCGGCGGG